>TARA_B110000483_G_scaffold21298_1_pt1 | contig 17949 bp, 14 predicted proteins | sample TARA_B110000483 | Tara Oceans TARA_B110000483 (sample SAMEA4398176) | marine metagenome | biome: Polar Biome; feature: [SRF] surface water layer (ENVO:00010504); material: water (ENVO:00002006), including particulate matter (ENVO:01000060) such as... | depth 5 m
CTTATTATATATTTTTGTAGCAATTTCGTCTTCTTTAATATTAAGATTCGTAACTGCGGTTCTTAATTCTCCGACGCGGTAATCTTTCTTTGTTGAATTCGCATTTGTTAAAAAATCGAATTTATAGCGAAAATAATATGAAATTACATTAGGAAGTGCTTTCAATTTTACAGCAGGTTTATTTAACCTTTCCGCCAGGTTTACTACTTTTGCTAACATGTCCTTGCCTGATGGTGGTATTGCTATCAACTTACTATATAGTGAACGTAGCGTATCTATTATATAAGAATTGCTATCGGAATTACATATTACATCAATATACAAGTGGTCATCCTTTATCATTACTGTAGCAAATCCAATTACGTTAGCTAAAAAAACATTTACATATAAATAATCACAGCGGTCCAATGAACCACGTACATAACCAGGGTCAACCAAATTTTTACATATGTTTCTACAATTACTAATAATATTATCTTTATACATTCGGAATCTAGGTGTCCATTGTTTATATTCACTAATAGACATATATATATTATATTATTATAAAATATATAATTAAAATCGCGACCATTTATTCGTATTAAAAGAGTTTATGTTCAGTAATTTGCTGGCATTTTCCTTCCAAAAATCAACGCGTCTGTCCATCTTAACTTGTTCTCTTGAACGAGGTACTACACTATCTTTCTTAGCTTCCAACATATCCTCCTCCATTTTCGAAGGGTTGGGTTTTTTTCCATAACAATTCACACCATATTTAATATTTGGATTGGAAATAAAACCGCCATTTACTCCTGGACGACCACATGCGTGCTTATAATCCTTATTTGTTTGTAGTTCATTCCATGTTTCTTTTTGTGTGGGAAAAAGTGCCATTTGGTCAACGCTCCATCCGTAATTACACCATTCGCCACCATTTATATATGCCTGTTCAACTTCGTCATATGTTGCTAAACGACCGCCCAATGCTTTACATACATATGGTGCCTCGTCGTAAGAATAGAGATTATTAGATACATTGTAAACCTCGTCCTTTTCTTCATTTTTTTCTTCAGACTCCTCTTTTTCTTCAGTACTCACTAATTTACCGAATGACCCAAACAATATTTCGATTATTGGAATATTTAAAATTTCACGAATAAATACTATACTAGCAACCATAATAAAAACAAATACCGTAATCGCCATTAAAAAATTCAACGAACTTGGATTCGAATTGTCGCCGGTCATTAGTTTTATGATAAATGCTAAACCATATAATATCAATCCAAATAGTCCAACTTCTAACAATGAACCTGAATTCTGTAGAAAACTTTTAGCAGACTCGTTCAAATATGTAGCATAATTCTCACGTTGGTCTTTCGATAATTCGTAATAACTATTAAATATATAGGCGAAAATTAAAAGTATAATAACAACATCGGTCATTTTAGAGTAAGTATTCTTACCATCATCCCTACGTATGGCTATAGCACTGTTCATTATAAAATAAATGGCAACTACCCAAAGGAATATAGTAACTAACGTTTCACTAAATATCGAATTGAACATATTTTCCAATTGGTTTTCTTCTGTTTTTTCTGTATTGCTCATTATACTATATTGAAGTATTTTTTTTACGATAAAATAAGCAGTATGTTAAATTCGATATTTTCGGTCCTCTTATTACATTTATAGTTTCATCGTCTATATGAAACCACCTACCATTCTGCTTTATGTTACATGTATAGTGTCCACCGTGTACATTTCCTATATGGTCACATACTGCATATAATTCATAAATATTATCCGCCCGATACCCTTTAACATATTTACTTAAGTCAATTGTTTCCGGACAGTCTATTACTTTATGCTTTTTCCGGATATTGTTTGTAAACCGTTTCAGACAAAGTATTAATATTTGAGGCAAATTCCAAAAACTAATACTTTTATATACTGTCTCTATAGCATTTGTGGTTTCATTCATATATCCTTCTATTTCCTCTACACATGTAAATAAATCAAAACATTCATATATATTGGACATATCATCACTTAATGGTAAATCGATTGTACTATAATACTCCGGTTTACACGTATATGTCGTGCCTTTCAGAGATTTGACTTCAGATACAAATATACCATAAAATATATCCATTACTTCACTATACTCCTTTTCGTAACTTTCCTTAATATATTTATAACAAATAATCGCTAAATTATCCCTACTATTTTTCACTCGCCCAGTTACCTTTACTTTTATCGGTCTTGATACACTATTGTGTATACAATCCAGTAAAAAATTCAAAAATTCCGACATATCGTTTTGTTCATGCCCTGAAAACATTGTCCGCCCTTTTTTCTTAGATACTTGTTGAATATAATAAATAAACCGTTTCGGACTAATTAAATTATTAGAATTCATCATCTTTCGTAACCCATTATATTCATTCAATATAATGGCATCTTCTATATTTTTAACACCTTTCAAATTATTTAAGAATGTATCCAATTCTACCGTATTTTTCATTATTTGTAAACATGAATTCAAAAAACACGTGTTGCCTAGATTCATCAATCCGGACAACTCTACATTTTTTATATCCATTAACTAATATATATATAAAAAATAATCTTTATATACATATAATGAATAATATCGAACGGAGACAAATATTGGAAACCATTCAACGAATGAATGATGATTATAATAATATAAATCGCGAATATAGTTTGAATATGATGGATTATAATAGAAATATGAATTTAATGTTAAATATAATTTCCAATACAACTAATATTAGCACAAATCGAAATAATAATATTAATGGCCGCGAAATACCGCGAAATACCGCCAATAGACAAAGAGATAATATCGAATGGGAACTACTTGCCTATTATTTGAATCAGCTAAATAATCCATTACGATCTGAACAAATACCACATTTATCAACCGAACAACTAGATACTTTAACCGAAATAGTTGAATACGATATTTCCATGAACGAACAGCGATGTCCAATTACACATGAAGACTTTACACCCGGGGAGAGAGTTTGTAGAATCATTCATTGTGGACACTATTTCAAAATAAACGCAATTCACAGATGGTTTCAACTCAATACATTGTGTCCGGTGTGTCGTCATAACTTAATACAAACTAATGTAAATACTTCTAATACATCAATAAATGATGCGTCTAACCCCCAGCGTTTTTTAAGTAGTATACTTTCAGGCACAATACCATTTAATGACACCTCATTCAATACAATTTCTTACACATTTGATATTCCCTACAACAATTAAAAAATGTATTTACTATGAAGAAATATAGACAGCGTCAAATGTGTTCTATCCATTGGTTATGAACTTTTTATTGTCGTAAAGAACGATTTCATCGAATTATTTCCAACCTTATCATTGTTTATACGATTCAATATACCATCAAATAATATCGTTTTGACCTTTGTCGAACAATATTTTTCCTTGCGTTTCATAAAATCCTCCAAATCCGCACCATATTCTTTCTCCAATTTATTTATATCTTTGTTGTATGTCTTTATTGCGCTAGTCTTGCCACGATGTGACCACATTTCTACTAATGCCAAACCATATAATTGCTGTAAGGGTTTCATTAGCTGATTTGTTACATAGTACGTATAATCAATCTTTATATTATTCTCAGTTATGAACGCCGGAGTCTCTACTCGGTCTCCCAATAATGACTTCGGATTCTTATTATGAATATATACAAACTTCATTCTATCACCCGGTTTCGGTTTATTTCCAGGGTCGCGCTCTCCAATTCTATCTGCTAAAACACGATGTGCGATTCGTTCCGGATTCTTATAATCACTCCGCAACGCTTTTGTAATCGCCAATTTATCCATAGGTACTTCGCCATTTACCAAATCATTGAGACTTTTGCTCAAGAATTGGATGGATTTTTCAATATTGTTCTCCTTCATCAATATATTCAATATTTCACCATACGTATCTTTCAAATAATCACACGAATCTCGCCGTTTTAATGATAATCCCATAAATTTAAGCGTACATTTGTTCGGGTCTTCCTCATATAGCATACCCACATAACGCTTCTTTGATAAAAGAATAAACGGCATTAATGTTTTCTCATATTCCAAACTCATCGGCGGTTTCAGCCATTTTGTACATGTTTCCGCAGCGTCTTGCGCTAGCTCTATGGTGATTTCCAATGCTTTTTTACCCCGTATTGGTTCATTTGTCGACGGGTCTTCCAAATTAAATGTGAAGAATACAGAATCAGTGTCTCCATATACATATTCGGCTTTCGTAATAACAGAACCATGTTTTGTTTCAAATACACCATTTCCGTATTTGTCCTCAATCACGCCCTTTGCGTACATTATCATTTGTCTACCAGTAGCGGTAGTAGAAGCGGCTACATCCTGTTCGTAAAATGTCGATGTTCGCGCACCACATTGACCATACAAGGAATTTGCAGTAACCTTGTATCCTAATTGACGTTTATCCAGTATATTCTCCATAAATGGGTCCGTTTCCTTCTTCATGAGTTTCTTCGTATCTTTTCGAGCTTTAAGTAACTCCTCTAAAATCGCCGGCATAATCGATTTCTCGTTATTTGGTAACTGAGCCCAACGACAAACCTTTTTACCACATTTCACCTTTTCCGCTTTCGATGTAGGGCTTTTCCGCGTATATTTAAACGTATCAAACTCAATATCAATATATTCATATTCGGGCAAATTGTCAAATATGAAGTTTCCATCTTCGTCTCGCTCGCCCGTAATCAAATCGTTTCCGTATTTATCCTTTGAAATATTTCCATTCAAATCATATTCCTTTGACCATACTTTACTATCATGGCTATAATTCTGACTTATCATCGAGGAAGGATAAAGAGACGCATAATCCACACATGCCACCGGATTGTCCATATACATACTACATTTGGGAGGCAATACTATCGCACCTTCATATCCATCACCTTCATCGCCTTTCTCCAGGTCCGGCATCAACGTGTCCTTTTCTCTACACTTTTTGGCAACATAACTAGTGAGTTTTATTCCTTGTCCACGAAATACCAAAAAGCTTATAGGTACATTACAAATACGCGACATCTCTATATAACCAGTAATTACATCAGTCTTGTTCAATAAATGATGTACCAAGTTACAATCCTGAATACAATATTTAGCGACTCTTGCGCGGTCACTCGATGAACCCCGTGTCAAACGGAATATATCTTGCGGCGTAACATCGTCCTTGGCCATTGTCCATTTTATCGGTTTATTAAAAGTATGAGCTCCATTTATTATAATCACCTTGAAATCATCTTCGATTTCTATATTGAGCACTGGAAATTTGCGCCCTCCGTCATAGTAGTCACTTGTAAATCCACACATTTCGATATGGATATAATCACCCACATTTAATCCCGTGAGATTTTTACTATAAAGCCGCGTTTGTACTTTACCTTCACTATCATATACAACCTCCGATTTTTTTATATCATCGCTAATAAATTGACCAGCAACATCGTCTAATTTGTATGAAGCTAAGTTAAAATCCCTGCGGAAGTACGTATACATATCGATTTGTAGTCGACCTTCCATTTCGTAGTATTTTAAATCATATTCGCCACTTGCCAATACAACCTTCGTATTTTCAATGTTAATCGCACCATCCTTGTATTTTAATTCTTTATTTGCGATTCGCGACAATTGTAAGAATTCATCGGTTATGTCATTTGCTATAGAACGGCGAAACATAAACTCATAATCAAAGCCAAATATATTGTACCCTATAATAATATCAGGGTCCTCAGTCCTTATCAAATCCGCCCATTTTTCGAGCAAATCTTTTTCGTCTTTACAAACGTCCACTCGTCCATTATCGATTTCGTCACAACTATTTACTACCAAACAATGATTAAAGTATGGTTCCTTTTCACCATATTTCATGAAAGTTGAACCAACAAATGTCACTTCGTCGCCTTTTAGTTTATAATTATAAAACAGTGATGTCAGCTTCTCGTCTAGAAGTGTAATCTTATAATCCCTTGAATATGTATCGTTTGTCAATAAATCCACAATTGTTGCCGTCTTTTGAATTTTTTTACCCGTCGTCTTAGAAGGTTCGTTATCATCGTCGTCTTCATTCATGTTTCGAGACAATAATCTAGCAATAGATTGCATCTCTTTTGTATCATCGTTCGTCTTTATTTCAGAAATCGGCGTCTCCAACAATCCTTTTATTATATTCATGACATCTTCCTTTTCTGCCTTTTTTTGCGGATATACTCTGTCTATATCTTCTAGATTATCATATCCAAATGCCGTTAAAATACCTTTTTGAATCAATGATTCACATATACGTTTTTCTGTTGGCTTTTGTTTATTAAATACATCATACATATTCATTGCTAATCGCTTGTATGTTTTCACTGGGACCGGAAAATCACCGTGACTACTACTAGCTTCAATATCAAAACTACATATCTTATAAGGAACCAAACACTCCTTTTCGGGTTGCGGTTTTATTTGACTTGTTTTACAAATAAATTCATATTTACACCTACTTTTACCCGTGTTACTCTTCTGTGCGTTCACTTGAACCCAACCAGATGGACTTACCTCGAAAATATGGAAATAACGTAATAATGCTGGTATTTTAGCCTCATATATTTCGTATTTATTACCCATAAACGGTCCAAGTTTACGATAAAATAACTGTTTGACTTTACTCAAATTATTTGTATTTTTAAACACTAGTTTCACAAACTTGTATTTCTTTCCAGCATTAAACCCGTATAATTTTTTATGATTCACCAATTCCGCATATTCTACTGTTTTCATTTTCAAATAACTAGGATGTGCTAAATATTTATTAATAGCGGTTTCGAAATGTCTCACGTTAACATCAGTCCAATCTTCATGAACTTTGAAATAAAAGAATGGTTTGTAATCATTTACTACAATACTAGCTGTTTCGCCCTTTTCATTTATACCAAACATTTGTATATAAAAACTATAATTTTCCGGGTCATTGCCAACATAAAAATCAAATAGTCGAAAAGACTTAACCGATATTCTACGTGGCTTACTCATATTAATGATTTAGTTATATATTTATATATTTAACCAAACAACTTTATTGTTAATCAATTTTTTCGTTTTTTTGTTCTATTTTTTCTAGTGTTTCTCTTGCGTGTAGGCTTTTGCAGTACCCAGCTCAACATATTTTTCATGATTCTAGGTCCATTATAATATTGGACCTTGTTTTTTACAACTTTCGCAATCGTAGGGTATCCATTTGATACTACTTTTTGTTTGTATTTATCATTGAACTCTTTTAGCTTATGTATCTCACTATCTTCGATTTCTAATACATTGATATGTTTCGGTAATCTTGTCTTTAATGAGTTCCACTCATCGGCCATGCTTACACAATGAGGACACCAATTCGCATATATCTTCAATAAGTGCATATATAATAAATATATATTTACATAATAAATTTTTGTTCACCTATAATATAATGAAAACCGGTCAAATGTATTTTGTTGTAATCTTATTAATAATCTTCATCATGGGCGCTTATGTATATGCTGCACCTACTATGTATATGAAATGCTCAAACATGGAACCTATGCAAAATCGCACCAACGAACAGCCAAAATGTCCAAATGTTTTAGTCAAACGCGGTAATAATATTTATATGTACAATACCACCGACCGTAGCAATACTGTACCTATACATTTTTCCAATTTAGACGAATATGCTACATATGTTAAAAATCAACAAGCGCGTGGAATTAATTGTCCAGTTTTATTTTTACAAGAAGAAACAGACGTTCAAGGTAATGATGTATATCGCGTCAGGCCTAGTCCTTTCGATTTACAGGGCGGATTAGACCCCATGGACGCAAAAAACGAATTATGTCGCATCGATTCGAAGGAATTTAGCGCTAAAGGATATCACGGCTTTGACCCCACCGGTCAAGGACAAGGTGTAATTGATATTTTAGATATTATTCATAAATCAACCGCGTGTGATAAAATTAGCGCTAATCCCATGGATACAAACTGGGGCGGAGTTGAATACACACAAGTACAAGTTGAAGACGGTGTATATAAAGATAGAGAAGTAACTAAACCTACTTATTTCTCACCAAGTGGACAATTTATTCCGGAATTAGGTAACCGCGTTTCTCCAAAATCATTTATATCATCAAGCGGAACAAAGATATAAACACACATTCTCCAAGCATTTTTTATTTATTTTGCGCACCTTCCCATTAAGAGTGTATGTTTTATTTTCCAATATTTTTGGATTTTGTCGTAATTGATGACAAAGATCATATATTGAAACGAATCCGTCTAATATATGTTCCGAAGTAGACGCACTTATGCCTGGTATTTGCATAAGCATTATTTGAGATATATTCTGCGGAGTTATATTCTCCTTTTTACATGTCTTTATAACATCTGCGTACACTTTCGTTTGTTCCGTATTAACACTCCCATTATAGAATGTTTTACCATTTTTCAAACTCTTTTGTATTTTATTTGCGGTCATTAATATGTAATTACACGTCTCGTCTAATGTTAAAGTTCGCATATGCTGAAACCCCTTAAACAATGTAAGTGTAGCAATGGACGAATATATTGTTTGTTTACATGTATCATTATAAGCATTTACATTACCTTCGATTAAATATACTTTTTGACACATGCCGCAACGCTCGTCGCTCTGTAAACGCAAACATTGCTCACTATATCGTCCGTCCTTCAATGACGCCAATAAATCATTTATCGTTTTTCTTTCAATTATCAATAATATTTGTTCATCTTGTTTCACTATTATATCTCCAATTTCGAGCGGTATGACAGAAATTATATACTCTAAATTTAAAGATTTCATATATTGTGGCATTTTTTCGATTAATTCGCGTTCACGTATGTCTATCTCTATCGTAATCATATTTTATCTAACGATATATATGTTTAATAGTTTATATGATTTGAATATAAACTATTTTACTACACATACAGGGATACATTTTATATATTTTCCATGATATATGTTTGATTCGACATAATTATCTTTTCTTTTAGCAATTCGTATCCATCTAACACTGATACAATTATTATTATATAAAGTATAATACAAAATATCAGCCAACATTTTTGAGGTTGGGTCTCCGGTATTATAATTATATTTATATATACATTGTTTTTGCGAGGCGCGCGACATATAGGACACGTTTCTAATTCATAAATACAACACATATGCATATTATCTTTGTGGTTACAATGAAATAAATTCACACTACAATTGTTATCCATTAGTTCAAAACAAATTATACATTCATCCATTATAATATTGTATGATTTTACAATATTATAATATATTTATTTACACTAAGTTACCAGGAGCATATCTGGAGTTCGAACCACTGCTGACACCTCCAGTAGGTCTGTTAACCGCATATACAGCGTTAAGAGGCATGATTAAATCAGACAATCTCTGTGGAAGAGCAGCAATCTTGTAAGCACGTGCTTGTGCGACAGATGCGGTCTCTGTTGGAGGAAGACCATACATTTGAGGTCCAGCTTGTTTTTGATTGGTTAATACATTTGATGAACTTATTCCGCGCGCGAAACTTGTAGAGAACTTTCCCATTATATATATAGTGTAAATATATTTTTTTGAAAAAAAATTGATTGTTAAATAACTATTTATAATAAAACTATTAATAATGGATGACGATATTATAATTCAGAAGAATGAGTCAGGAGAAGATATCTACATCTTTGACCCTTATAATACCGAAAACGTAGAAATTACTAAATCGGACGTTCAAGGTATATTGAAGAACTACGGAATTAATGTAAATATTTTCAACTTCGAATTATACAAACGTGCGTTCATTCATAGGTCATATACCAAACGACCGGATCTCGATAATATAGATAAAAAAATAACGATTGTACCTAAACCTATAAATACTTTAGAATTACACACCAAATCAAATGAACGTCTCGAATTCATCGGAGATGGAGTATTGGAATGTATTACTAAATATTATCTCTATAGACGTTTCCCTAAGGAAAATGAAGGATTTATGACGGAGAAAAAAATCGCACTTGTGAAAAACGAATCAATTGGTCGGATTGCTCTTGAAATGGGACTACATAAATGGATTATTTTATCTAAAAATGCCGAGTCGAAACAAATACGTACAAACGTCAAAAAGTTGGGATGTTTATTCGAAGCATTTATAGGTGCGATGTTCCTCGATTTCAATAGAATTAAAGTACAAGACGAAGAAAAATGGTTCGATAATATATTTGTTGTCGGTCCTGGATTTCAAATGGTACAAATATTTGTTGAAACCATTTTCGAAAAACATGTTGACTGGATTAACCTCATACAGAATGACGACAATTATAAAAATATATTACAAGTCCGTATTCAGAAAGAATTTAAGGTCACTCCGCATTACATGGAAATACAAGAATATAACAGCGACAAAGGTTACAATATGGGTGTGTTTTTATGTTTGGGGCAAAGCGCCCATAATTTAAGTGCCATTCAATCCAAACCCATACGTAATTATCGAAGTTTTGCGCATATTCATCAATTTATGGCCGAAAATGCTAAAGTATTCATATTATTGGGTTCAAGTGTACATAAAATAAAAAAAAAGGCCGAACAAATTGCTTGCGAAAACGCACTAATGAGTATTGAAAATTACTAAATATACCAGTCCATTTTCAAAATGTTCCGCCATAAGTTGTCAAATATTCAATGGTATAATATTATGAAAATACAGATTTGTATATAAAGTATATATTTTCTGTTATTATAGTATATACTTTATGTCATATTTAGAGCAATTGCAAATTAAAAAAACACCAGCAACAAATAATGATTTTATTATTTCATTGTTGGGAGAAACAACTATAAAGAAAAAAGATACTATTAAACCCGCAAACAAGGATGATGTAAAAGAAGATGATGTAAAAGAAGATGGTAAAGTTGAAACTGATTATGATGAAGAAAAAATAGAAGATGATGTTGATTCTACCAAAGATGTGGAACCTTCGATTGAAATACCTTTTTTTGTTGATAAAACAAATGAAACACAATTAGACCGTAATATCATTTTAGCTAAAATAAAAAAGGGTTTCGTAATTCCAGCAGAAGAAAAGGTTGTTAACGAGGATGACTATATCGAGGAGAAGGAATCATTTCACGACGATAAAGATGATATTGTTGAAATTATTGGAAAAGAACCCAACTCGGATAAAGTTGTGAAAACGAAAACAAAAGTGGTTATCAAAAAGAAACCCACCGATGAACCAGAAGAGCCACCAAAGGAAATTACACTAAAGAAAAGAGGTAGACGAGCTAAACCTAAAACGGTTTCATTAATGAAAATAGACGATATTATTGTCAATGCCAAAAGTATCAAAGACCGTTTACCTAAACTTAAAGAGAAATATATACATAAAGCTTCGTCTTATTACATGACCAATCGTAAACTATTTGTTGAAAAGGTCAATCAACTATTGACACCATATATCAAAGAATTGGAAGAATCCAATACGAAAGGACAAGAACAATATGATTTATTTACTCATCAAAAAATCGTGCGCGATTATCTAAACAATCACACGCCGTATCGAGGATTGTTACTTTTACACGGTCTTGGAGCAGGTAAAACATGCGGAAGTATTGCTATTGCGGAAGGAATGAAAAGCGAGCGAAAAGTATATATTTTAACCCCGGCTTCACTTAAAGCGAATTTCTTCGGTGAACTGAAAAAATGCGGCGACCCATTATTTAGAAAAAATCAGTTTTGGGAGTTCATTAGCATCGATACTAATCAAAATATGTTAGATGTTTTATCGAGCGCATTGGGGTTACCAAAAGAATTCATTCGTAGTCAAAACGGTGCGTGGTTAGTCGATGCTACCAAATCTTCAAATTTTGGTGTTCTAAATTCACAGCAACAAAAGCAGATTGATGAACAATTGAATGAAATGATACGTGTCAAATATATTGATATCAATTATAATGGCTTAACCACGCGCGCGTTTAATGAATTAACTGAAAATGAGACATATAACCCTTTTGACCACAGTGTAGTCGTAATTGATGAAGCTCATAATTTAGTAAGTCGAATTATTAATAAAATTAAGTCAATTGATAGTTTATCACAAAAACTGTACGAACTATTACTGACTGCTACAAATGTTAAAATCGTGCTTCTTACCGGTACACCTATCATTAACTATCCAAATGAAATTGGTGTACTGTATAATATTTTGCGAGGATATATCAAAACATGGACTTTCCCAGTCGTCGTCAAGACATCCGGAAAAGTCAACAAAGAAACTATTATGGAATTGTTTGAAAAGGCAAATTTCAAAACATACGATTATATTGATTACGGTGGCAACAAACTCACCGTCACTAGAAATCCATTCGGTTTTATAAACGTGAAAAAACGAGGCAAACAAAGCGATAATATTGAACAGAATTACAATGGTGTGAAATTAGACGAAACTGGTAATATAAATGACCACGATTTTGTCAAAACTATACTCTCCATATTAAATAAAAATGGATTGGAAGTAAATGAACGTCAAGTCGAACTTATAAATAATAAATGTTTACCCGATATTGCGGATGACTTCATAGGTTCGTTTATCGATAGTGACTCCATGGTTCTGAAAAACGATAATATATTGAAGCGTCGAATACTAGGATTAACTTCATATTTCAAGAGCGCAGATGAATCTTTGATGCCATCATTTATTATGAATGGCGATAATATTTTTCATATTATTGCGTGTGAAATGAGCGATTATCAATTCGAAGTTTACGAAAAAATACGCAAAGATGAAGCAGATAAAGAAAAGAATTCGCGCAGAAGAAAAAAAGTTGGCAATGCGGAAGACTTATATCAAGTCGCGTCCAGTTATCGTATCTTTTCCCGAACATGCTGTAACTTCGCATTCCCTAAGCCACCCGGACGTCCTATGATTGGAAAGTCAACCGATAATGAAGGTGACGACATTGACGAAGACGCACTGGATACATATGAAGACGTCGAATATAAAGAAAAAATACAACGAGCGCTTTCATACTTACGCGACCATGCCACGGATTTTTTACTTCCTCAATATTTGGAAATATATAGTCCGAAATTTTGTGAAATTCTAGATAATGTGAAAAATAGCGAACATATCGGCCTTCATTTGATATACAGTCAGTTTCGTACATTAGAGGGTATTGGTATTTTTAAATTAATACTAGACGCCAATGGGTTTTCGCAGTTTCGTATTAGTAAAGCGGGCTCGTCATATGAACTACATGAAGAAAATGATTATAGTAAACCCAATTATTTTTTATATACCGGAACCGAAGAAGCTGAAGAAAAGGAAATATTGTTGAATATTTATAATAGCAATTGGGACATTGTTCCTGTGTCTATTAGAGAAGAATTACGCAAGACTCGTGAAAATAATTTCTTTGGCGAAGTGATAAAGATTATGATGATTACATCGTCTGGTGCCGAAGGTATCAACCTGAAAAATACCAGATATGTACATATTATGGAACCATATTGGAATATGGTGCGGTTGGAGCAAGTAATTGGTCGTGCTCGACGTATTAATAGTCATATGGATTTACCCAAAGAATATAGGAACGTACAAGTATTTTTGTATATGTCCACATTAACAGAAGAACAAAGCACCGATGAAAATCATATTGAATTGCGTCGTCGAGATGTTAGCAAGCTAGATAAAAAGACACCATTGACTACCGATGAATATTTATTTGAAATATCAAGTGTCAAACATGGGATTAATAAACAAATATTAAATGTGATTACCGAAACCTCCATGGATTGTACGATACATAACAAGGACGTTTCATGCTTTAATTATGGTAAAGTTTCATCTAATATGTTCGGAAGTTATCCGACACTTTTCGAAGATAGTCAACAAAAAGAAACGACAAAACAACAAAAGGTGAAACTGAAGAAAGTCACATTAGACGGTATAGCATACGCTGTAAATACCGGAACAGGCGAAGTTTATACTATGCAGAGTTACGAGAAACTGAAGAAATATCCAGATGAGAAACTGATTTATATCGGTCAACTCATAAAAAAGGGTTCTAAGTTTATAATTGAACCTCGCAAAGAAACCGCTTAATTAATATATATATATATATCTGTAAATATCAAAATACAAATATATAATAATGAAAATACATTCGAATTGCTTATCCACGCATTCAATTGTATCTTTATCTGTCAAAACGCGAATTCACCCCTCCGTAACTTCAAAGAAAAAATCGATATTTGTTCGATTTATCATTGATATTTATAATAAATACATCAGTTATCATAAGAAAAAAATAATTATCATTAAAAAAAGGTAATTTCAGTCTCATATAATATCCTTGAAAAAAGCTTGTAAACACTTCCTGGGTTTTTTGAAAAATGGACATTTTTAAAAATGTCCAAAAATGAAAAAAAGTTAAAAAAGTTTTTGGATTTTTCTGAAAAAATGAGTTGTGACCATACGCGAGTGAAAAGGTATTTTTCGTTTTTTATTCTGTGACTGAAAAAAAAAATATGTTTTTTTTTCGGCATTTTTTTCTTTATCCACTTTAGGATAATAATGGATAACGAAAAAATGCCAAAAAATGCCGATTTTTTTAATTGTAAATTTTGTGACTTCATATGCTCTAAACAGAGTAACTACAATGCTCATTTATTGACACTGAAACATCGAAGGATAACGAAGGATAACAAAAAAATGCCAAAAAATGCCGCACCACATATTTGCGACATTTGTGGACAGGAGTACAAATATTCGTCAGGATTGTGTAAACATAAGAAAAAATGTCTTCCAAAGGAGGAATCAAATATGACTATTGTGACTAAGGATGGTGATTATAAAGAATTAATGGTACGCGCTATGGAGCAAATGGCAAATCAACAGCAAATAATAAGTGAATTACATAGTGAAATGCGAAAAAAAGATGAGCTTATGGAGCAAATGATTGATAAGGTTGGAGTAACAAATAACACTACAAACAATACGAATAATTTAAATATCAACATGTTTTTGAACGAGACATGTAAAAACGCAATTAATTTCTCCGATTTTATAGACCGCATTGAAGTGAGTCACGACGATTTAGAAAACAACGCACAGTTGGGGTTTGTCAATGGTATAACAAAGATATTAATGGATAATTTGCGACAGTTGACATTACATGAACGCCCTATTCATTGTACGGACGTGAAACGAGAGACGCTTTATATTAAAGATAGCGACGCATGGAATAAAGATGATTCCACAGAGAAGTTGGAAAATGCGATACAGGAGGTTTCCAGAAAGAGTATGAAATCGTTATTTGAATGGAAACAAACCAATCCTGATTACAATGATTTAGATTCTGAATTTTCGAAAAAGTGTATACCAATGCAGAAAAACTCGTCGGGGCTATGTAAAAAGGAGTCATTTTATCCAAAGATTATACACATATTAGCAAAGGAGAATAGTATTTCACAAATAAAAAAGTATTGAAGGGTAATATTGTATTTACGCATATATAAATCCAAACTTTGTTAATAATTCGCGCAATTTACGCGTATTCTTTGTGAAGTGATATATATAATCTGTATACACACAGTTTTTATCTAAGCAGAACATGTCGCATATTTCATATACTGAATCATTTATTGTTCCATTTTCTATCAAATATTTATCGAATCCAATCGCAGAACTTGATGATTTATATAATATGAACAGGTTCATCATTTGATTCAATGTAATGTTCGCCTCTATGTTATAATCTGTACCACACGGCACAGTAAAATACAGGAACGTTTTCAAATCCATATTTAACTCTTTAAGTATAGATACAGTATCATACATTATCACATTGTGATTTAACAAGCTAATAAATCGTAATACTCTGTTACATCCATATAAGAACATATCCATATCATCACTTAAGCATGCCCATGCTTCGCCATTAACAACCATATTACAGCATACTACATCTGCTTCGCCGGTTGCTTCGATATAATCAACCCCATAATATTCGAGCAATGTCTTTACATTTTGAATATCAACATCGCTTATGCGTATGAATTCTTTTTTCAGATTATCCATTTTGCTTATAATTTTCATTTTGTCTTCTTCGCTGGTATCTTCATCAATTGATTCTTGTAATACATAATACTCATGTTTCGCCTCTTTTTTATTTTTTCGTCGTTGTTTCAATATCCCCTCTTTTTCGGGTGGAGGTTTACCATCAAATACGAATATCGGAGTGATTTTATAGTGCAGTAGAACGGAAATGAGTAAGTAAAAGTGTTCAATTAGTCTATCTTGACCAAGAAATTTATAAATGTAGATGCTAATATCAATAACGATTGTTTTTTGCGCGAGTGTACTTAAATGGAGTTTATATATAGAATCTTTGGAGCACTTGGAAGTCAGAAATTTATTCAAATTATGTATTCCCATACTATTAGTTATACGGCTTTATACTGAATTATTATTCATTATAAATCACTTCAATTTTTTTTATCCCATTTCATATAAACTCATGCGCATTGTATTTTTAACAAATAAGCTTGATGATTTCATATTCTTGATACGTTTGATATTTTCGATAAATACTTCATGTTTATGAAGCATTTCGATAAGTTGTCCAAATTCGCGTAATGTATCTGTGTTTTTACGGAACATAATACCTTTATTATGAGTATCGCACCATTCAATGAAAGTATTCATAAAGCACATAAGTATTGATTTCAAAATATAATACGATAGTACATATGTATTTTCTCTATAAACCTTTCGTGCGGTAAGTAAGTCTTCGTATGAGAGATGATATGTTTCTAAAACCTTGTTCATTTGATAAAGTGAAAAATATGCTTCGTTAACTAACATTTTATTCATTTTTTTAACAACTGTCTTATAATCTCTGCGTTTTGATTCAAAAAATGCGATAAATAACACGTTGAATATTTCTGCCCACATCTCGCAATATGTCTCGTATACTCGAATATCGTCTTTTTTCACTGGAAATAGCTCGCCTATCTTATTTTCAATTAATGTATTATCCATACATACAAAATCAAGACCCATACTATGAAATGTTTCATGAATGAGAACTTTAAACCATTCTTCTTTGCGAAAAATAGTGATGGTTGTAATTTCCCTACAAGCGTATGTGTATGCGGTATTAACATGTTTCGATTCAAATATTTGATTGCCGTTTGGTTTTTGTTTTTTATGGTTAGTAAATGTTATATTAATGGTAAGTTCTTTGGAGTATTTATTTCTTGCTAAATGGTTGGCAATGTATAACCAACAGTAGATATATTGTAGGTTTTTATTACATTCAGATACGCATTCCGATTTAATAGCATTATTTGGAAAAAACATATGTAAGTAGAATTTCCGACTACCTATTGTGAACTCAAAATTGAATTGTTTATTATATTTTAATTTAATGTCACTCTGTATTCCTTGTAGCGATGAGTCAATGGCCTCCGAATTATTAATATTTGTATCAGGGAAATATTCTTTAATATTTCGCGACTTTTGATTATAAGCATTATATAGCAAATCGTATATTTTTTTCATGAATGTCACATTCGATGGTGACAACTCGAATTTTTTTAGCTTATACGAAGAAATAAAATTTTCAAGTTCTTGTGAATCTGGGCTAAGTTTCATTTTACTTATTATATATGTATATTTTTTACAAACCCAAATCTGTGTTATATGCTAATAATTTACCAGGCATAAGTTTATACACATTTGTTGGTTCTGTCCAGTATATTAATGAGCAACATGCGCTTATTAAACCCTTGAAGATTTAAAATGGGACATTTTGAATCTTTCAAGGGTC
>TARA_B110000483_G_scaffold68665_1_pt1 | contig 17810 bp, 15 predicted proteins | sample TARA_B110000483 | Tara Oceans TARA_B110000483 (sample SAMEA4398176) | marine metagenome | biome: Polar Biome; feature: [SRF] surface water layer (ENVO:00010504); material: water (ENVO:00002006), including particulate matter (ENVO:01000060) such as... | depth 5 m
TTGTTTTACGATTGTATTTTGTTTTACGATTGTATTTTGTTTTACGATTCTTACTTTTTTTATTATATAGTGGTTTTCTGCGAGTTTGTGATTTATTTTTTTTGCCACCAAATAACCCGTATTGCCCCATACCTCCAGTAGGCGAAAACATACTACCGTAGCCTGTATTCTGATAAGGCATCATTGCACTACCTAATCCTGCTAAACCATTTTGATGATATAACATCATTGATAATTCTTGTGCTAATTCAGGTAAAACATGGAATTTTGGTGCTCCTCCAAGCATAGAACCTAACCCATTCATCGCTCCATGATTAAACTGATCAAATTGGTTTCCCGTCATCATATTCGCCTGATACGGGCTTTGATTAGCTAACCCAGCTAACCCCATGATACCGCCAGGAGCCATTCCAGGGGCCATTCCAGGGGCCATTCCAGGAGCCATTCCAGGACCCATCCCAGGAGCCATCCCAGGAGCCATTCCAGAACCCATTCCAGGAGCCATCATACCGCCTACTTTATTGTTATTTCCTCCTAATTGTTTACTCATTATATATATCTGTTAGAAAATTTAATAAACGCATTAAATAATTAAAACTGAAATAATATTATTTAATTTCTAATTATATTTTAAAATGTTTACAAGAAAAAATGTTAAATTCACTATCTGGGTTTCATTAATAGCTCAATTGATAACAAGTATAATACCGATACATAGTATTTTTATAAAAATAGATAAAAAAGACGATATACTAAAAGATATATTACTTTTAGAAACATTAGTACAATTTATAGAAATGATTTTCTACGTATGGATAGCTTTTGCAGTTCTAAATGTTAAAAAAATGGCGTCAAGAAGATATATCGATTGGGTTATTACTACGCCCGCTATGTTATTAACTACTATATTGTTTATGAAATATCAAGAGAAAAAGGAACAAAATAAACTAGAAAAAGAACCAGTAAAAACAAAAGAATTTCTAGTTAACAACAGGGAAAATATTTACAAAATTATTGCGTTTAATTTTTGCATGTTATTATTTGGATATCTTGGGGAGCAAAATATTCTTTCTAAATATATTTCAATTCCTATAGGATTTATATTTTTCTTTAAAACATTTGAAATTATATATAAAAATTATGCAACATCGTCTAAATTAGGGAGTCAAATGTTTTACTTTTTGTTTATCGTATGGGGGTTATATGGTGTCGCTGCTATGTTAACCCCGAATATAAAAAATATAAGTTATAATATCTTAGACATTATTTCTAAAAATTTTTATGGATTATTCATATATTACCAAATATTACAGTTAACTAAGTAAATAAGTAAAATAACTATATTATGTTAATCTTTTTTCATAGTTAATAGCAAACATCAATTTAGCAGGAGGTAGTGAATTTATATAATCAATGACATACTTTTTTGTAATGGTCTGTTTTTTGGGTTTGAGAGTATTGATGTATTGATTGTGTAGTTCATACATATTCAATCTATATTCGTATGGATGATCTTTAAGTTTAATTTGTTTTGAAATAAAACAATTAACATAATAATTGTGTAAATTATTAGTAAAATTATGTATTTCTGATTCGTATTTATTAAACAAATACGTGGTTTCTGGAAAATAATATAAATATTCTTTTATTTCTTTACTTACACGCAATTCCAAATATCTAAATTGTAGTTTAGCTTGATTTCCTCTCAACTTTTTAACGTATTCATATTTACTGTTTCTCAGTTTTGTTCTTTCTCCTGTAGAATGATGATGAATCATTAGTCCAACATACGAATCCATGTCTAGCTTATCTACTATTTCGTGTAACTGTTCGAAGTTATCGAATATGTATTGCCTAGGATAATATATTTTAATATTATTAAAATAATTTTTAGTACTATTTACATCAATAGCTTGTATTGTTTTATTTGAATTATTAATTTTATAACAAGCTACAAGATATAATTTTGTTTCTGTTATAGGAATTACTATGTGATTATTTGGATGTTGCATTACAAAGGAGTAGCATAGTTCTTTGTTAAGATTATCGAATTCCAAGTTACAATGAATACATGCTTCTAAAAACATTTGTCTGAAAAGCATTTTGTTTGTGTTAAAATAATTTACTTTACCACCTACTGTTGATTTTGTTGCAATTTCCCAATCTTGGTTTTCAATGTCATAGAAAATATTAATCATTGTACCTTCTATATATTCTTGGGCAACACATTCGCATTCTATATGAGATGAAGTGAATTTTTCAAATTCGACCGATTTGGGAGGAGCAAAACATACTATCTTATTATTTTTACATAAAAACGAACGAAATAGACCAATTGTATTATAATTATTACTATTTAATTTAACTTTATCATATTTAATAAATTTATATTTTTCATTATTATAAATGTAATATTTAACACACAAATTAAGCGCATTTTCATAATTTGACGTATTACATATATTATCAATATCAATGCCAATATTATTAAAATCGTATGTATGTGTCATTGTAAACATTGTCTATTATACAGTAATTAATATTGTATATGTTCGAATCAATTTTTTTATAAATCATATAAATATCTAGTGTATGTATAAGATAATGACTAGTACATCATATAATAAAGTAAATATAAAACTAGGAGATATAATAGAAATTGATGCGCCGAATGATGATTTAATTAATAGTAAATTATTTTTAGTTGATTATGTAGGTAATGCGCAAATTACATTAATTAATTTAACAGATGAAACAGCAGATGATGCTATTCTGTATGTAGAAGATGGGAATTTAAGAAATGAAAGCATTGAAACTATTATTATTCGAAAACGCAATGATATATCAGGGTATGCAAGACAAAATGATTTATTACCTAATGTCTGGATTGATATACAATTTGATGGAAATATACCGTTAATTATTACAGGTAGAATAACACAGTTGGAAGAAGACCAAATAGAAATAAAAACGGTTCAAAATGATACAATATATATTGATTTTGCGTATCGAGGTCTTCCTATAGAGTTAGACATAAAAGAAATTAATATTAGAGAACCGCCTGAAAATATAGTAAACGAACCTTCTGAGGATTTAAAAAATGCTGATGAGGTTGATATTGATGATGGCGTTGATGTTGGCGTTGATGTTGGCGTTGATGATGGCGTTGATGATGAAATTTCTAATGATGAATTTCAAAGTAATATTTCAAACTTGATAATGGATGCCGAACAAATTAAATTTGGCAGTGAGCTCGAAGAAATAACAGAGACAGTCTATTTACCAGAGTCAGAGCAACGGTTTGGAATTGAAAAACAACTAAGCGGTTTACTCGATGAAATGTTATCAACATTACCTAATAGCAAAAGAACATACGGCGTTTTGAATGACATTCATAGAATGATAACAAGATATAAAGAACTTCGTAATGAATTTTCAATATTTGACGAATATAATAATGTTACTGAAGCTCGTAAAAACGGAGCAAATTACAAACCATTAGTAAATACGTTGGCAAATTTAAATCACAAATTATATTGGTTGTTAATTGTATGTAAAAACAAAAAAAAAATTTACAACGTTGAAACTGTAAATGAAGACGAAGATGATAATATAGATGTTACATTACTAAACACACAACAAACACTTGCAGAACAAAATGATATATATGATAAATTTTTAGAAAATGATAACTCTGAAAATGAAAAAAAATATGTAAATTTAGAGCGCAAAATGAGCAATTATTGTAAACCTTATAGTAATCCTACTTATACACATGATGTTATTATAACAAAGCCTGTTAAAACTAATTTATTAGCAGTAGTAAATAATCTAGAAGACTTTAAATCATCCGCAATTGATAAGCAAATGTTAACTCAAAAAAGATTTTTATTACAAACGTATTTAACGGGGAAAACCATGCTTGAAACAACTAAAAAACGCGCTTCAGTCAATGTTAAAAGGGTTTCTATTGTTCCCGATGAAGATATATCAATAAAATCGATTTTAACGCTACCCGAGCCAACTGTTCGTTTTTCAAGAATAAATTTGCCCGGAACAGATATAATTACAAGAAGTAATTTAAACAATAATTTTTTAAATTATTGGTTACTTTTAAAAGAAAAAACAATTGTTTCAACTGTAATTACAGATGAAAACCAATTATACTTAGATGAAAATAATTATTTGAAACAAACAACAGAATATTTACCAGATTTCTCAAAGGAAGATAGCAAAGACTATGAAAAATATCTGGATTCAATTGTTCCAAAAACAAGAATATTATTTAATTTGATAAAAAAATATATTACAAATAACTTATCTATTTACGAGGTTCTTAAATACATGGAACCATTTATGGTATACCAACAAGATATATCTTTCAAACAGTATGAAGAATTCATTGGTTTTATTAGAGATAAAATAAACCTTGTTAAAACAGATTTTGTTAAAAATAATAGATTACTAAATAATTTAAATGTTAAATCATCAAAGTATAACGTATCTATTCTTGATATATTAAACAAAAACGATAGTAATATATACAATGAAGTTATTGAAGCATACAATATTAGACCTGATACATTACTACAAAGTGGAGAAATTTATAATAAAATTATAAAACATGATAATGGGAGATTGTATAACATTGCCCTATGTTTAAGTATTGTAAGTTTAATGATACCAGATGGTGTTTCTAAATTAGATGAATTATATAATTTGGAAGAAATAAAAGAAAAAGAAAAGAATAGTGATTGTAATAAAAATATAATTGCTAAAAAATATATAGAATTAGATGAATTAGATGAAGATAATGGAAAGGATACATATTTTGATAAAAAATATGATACTACGTATTATGACATTATTAATGAATATAAAAAAGAGTTAGATGAATTACAAAATCCATCTACAGAACAAAAAATAGAGTTTTTATCTAACAAGCTACAAACAGCAAATGGTTTTAATAAAGTTAACTCTTATAGAGAAGCTCGAGCATTAATTGAAAAACAGCGATTAGTAGAAAACGGAGAATACGCAGTATTAGAACAACAAACAGAAACAGGGCCTAAGATATATTATTATAGGCGATTGGATAACATATGGCTTCCTGATGAAAATATTGATATTGGTCAATTTACTGACAATTCAAAGGTATTTTGTAATTTAAATACAAATTGTATTAATATTGATAGTAATTGTGAAGATATTGGTGATGGCAAAACATTAATAGAATCTAATAATATTAAGAATTTATTAAATGAATTTGATGTGAATTTTCAAAAAGATATGCAAGAAATTAAAAAAAATATACAAGAGGAATATGCAAAATCTATTATAAATATTAAAATAATATTAAAATTAAATGAGCAACAAAGGTTAATCAGTAATAATTATCAATACGATATAGGTTTGACTTTGGACGAAAGAGAGAAAATAACATCACCATATGAAGCATTGCGAGATAAAATATTAGGACAATCTGATTTTGTTAAGAAACAAAAAGACATAATTAATTTTGTAAATTATTATTCAAGGCCCTCTAATGATATTGAAGAGGAATGGTGGTTATATTGTAATGAATCAAACATAAAATTGTTACCTTCTTTTATATATAAATTAGCAAAGGCATACGTTGACAATAATAATTATTTAAGAGTGCTTAATGAAATATGCGCAGTACAGGGTGAAAAAAGTGACGACGAATCCTATATTGTAGACAAATATAGCGGCTATAATATAAAAGCTATTGATTTTGATGTAAGCGAAGGATATACAGAGGAAGGTTATAAAATTAAAAGTCGCGATTTATTAGAAGCAGATTTTAATTACACATTAGTTCAAAATAGTAATTCAAAACGCGTGTTTGAATCTTCCGAAACAGAAAAAATATATAAAGTATCAAATGCTATAGCTAAGTTTAGTGGAATAAACATTGATCCACATATTGATTTTATAACAAGAAATGTGGTAATTACAAGAGAAAAAAATATGATTTCAAAGGAAAATCATGAACGCATGCAAACAAAAAATAAAAAAATCATTTCTTATGAAAAGGCATTAAATTCCCAATTAATTATTCTCACATTATCATATTTCATCGTATCAATACAAAGTAGTATTCCTCCAGTAAAGACAAGAAAACGATATCCGGGCTGTGTAAAATCTTTTACAGGTTATCCTATGGGAGGAGAGGATGACCTGTCAGGAATAACTTATATTGCGTGTATTGCTAATAAAATAAAAAGTTCGGTTGAACCATGGGGCTCAATTAAAAGAATGAAACTAGAAGATATTGTTAGTAAAATAAAGATATCAATACAAAAATATATTATAAATACACCCGAAGTAAAGGATAAAATTAATGACAGAATTTTATATAATAGGTCCAATGTCGATTCAGAAATTATTCCAGAAGAACTTGATATTAAAAAATGGAATAATTTTTTACCTCAGTTACAAAGTGTCAAAATAAAATCATTTGAACAAGTATCTAAAGCATTTATGGATGATTTGAAATCAAACTACAAGAATGGTTCAAAACAACAACATGAAAAAATAAATGTATTACGTGGAAAAATAATATATTCATCTGTGAAAATACAAGAACTTATACAAAATATTATTTCTAAAAAGAAAGCAATATTAACAAATAGTTCAGCTGAGCCATTTTTAGAAAATTCTTGCTGTGACAGTAATAGTATTAAAACCTTACAATATTTTACAGATATAAATGGAGAAATAGTAAGATTAAACAATGATGTTGTAAATACACAAAATGTAATTGATGATTTAGACACACTTAAAAAAGCAAATACTATTTTTATACCCACCGACACTAAATTGAAATATCCAGAAATTTCATCAGAATATTCAGAAGAAACAATTTACAAAGTATTTATTTATTACTGTAAATTTAATAATAATGTGCCATTAAATGAAGAATTGAGAGCAATTTGTAATAATAAACCTCTTACGTTTGATAATAATATTGATATCAAAGAACAAATACAAAATTTAAAAAGTCAAGGATATAATTATAATAATAAATCGTTAAATCAACTTCTAGATGTTATAAATAAAAAGGGTATGAAAACAATTAATGTAAAAAACATTATATATAATAACGTTAATAGTATTAAAGGTATTTTAGAATATTCGCGCGATAACATTATCTTACCGTCTATATTTATTGATAACTTCATAGCATTAATTGATAATTATCAAGACGGAGAATTAATGAAAGATACAGCAGAAATGGAAAAAATGAAAAATTATTTAAATGTAGCAAATGAAAATATGAAGTTGGAAATTATTAATTTTATTAAACAAAATTTATCAAAAAAACCAAATGAAAAAATAATTGAGTGTATAAAGACTATTAGTAAATTTAGCTTAAATGTCGATACAAGTAATCCTAATTATGAATCAACTTATAAAATGATTAATTATATTAAATTAACAATTAGGTCTCTATGTAAGTTATATCCAAACATTATTATTAATAATGTTGATTACAAAAATGTATATCCACCAAAACATTGGAATTTATCACAAAATCATAAAAATGATTTTAATAAAATAATAAATAAGTATTATCAACCAATAAGTAGTTATAAAAGTGAAAAGGATATTAAACTATTCTTAGAAGAATTATCAGAAACACTAAATATTATATATGAGCTTTCAGAAAATACGTTGTTTCATACTCCTATTGTGAAAAATAATAATAATACCTTTTATTCTGTATTTGACAATAAAATGTGTATTTTGTTGTTCCAATATTATTTTTATTTAATTATAAAACAACATATAACTATACTAAATAATCTGGATTTACTTACAAAAACATCATTGATTTCAAATGAAGGTTCTGAATTAATAATATACAACGAAGATGGCGATTTACAAATTGAGGCGGATATAATTTCTGGCGAAAGGGCATCATTGTCTGAAAAAGTTGCATCATTGTTAAATAGCTATGCTACAATGATATGTAGCCATAAGAAGGATATTAATTATAATTATTCTGAAATAACGGAACTAGTTCACAGAGCAAAAGAAAAAGAAAAAGACACGATTACCACCTACTTGAAAAATTTGTCTGAAAGTGAAAGAGAAATAGAAAACTATTTTAAAAAACATAAATTAGAGAAATGGAGTAAGGGTTTACAAAAAGGGTTGCGAATATATCAAGGAGATACATATGACGAAGAACGACAGCAATTACAAGACCAAGCTATAAATGATATTAAGATTGGTAAAAATGACAAGGTAACAGATATGGTAAGAGATATATATAGTATGGATCTAATAATCCAAGAACAAGAAGATGAGTTAATTGAAAATGAAGTATTCAATTTAAGTTCCGCACCCGATGACGATGATTACGGCGATCGTGATGGCGATGAAATTTATTGAATATTTTATTTGTAATTTTATTTGTAATTTTATTTATTTTATTTAAATAAATAAAATCATTTTATATAATATATGAATCGTAATATTATACGAAGAAATATTACATCCTTTGCAATAGTAGTATTTATAATATTATACTGTGGTATTTTATTATTTAAACCAGGGTTTGTGTTTAAAAATGATGGAAATCTTAGAAATTTTGGAGTTGGGTTTAGAGATAAAACAGTAATTCCTGCCTGGTTATTAGCTATTGTGCTAGCAATTATTTCATATTTATCTGTTTTATATTATATTGCTTTACCTAAATTAATAAAATAAAATTATTATACTGTTCATTATAATTCGCTATATTGTGCAGCAGTATAATTACACCCAGACGTGATTATTGAATTTGTTGCTATTGCTATTACTAATGAACCACTTAAAAGATACCACACATATTGTGCTACTAATTCTTTAAGATATACCATATCTTTTAATTTATCTAGTTTAGTTATTTTACTGGTACCTTCTTGGTCCGAAGCGTCATCGCGAAGTAAATCACTCATACTGTCTTTAAACGCATCAAAATTGGATATGGTTATTTCATTTATTAGTAAAGATTGGTTTCCATAAATATATTGAATTGTTTCTTTAGCTTTATCATCAACACTCGAATTTGGATCTTTAAATACATCTCTAATTACTTTTTTAATACCAAGCATAGTTGTCATTAAATATCCCAATGTGTTTGAAAACGGAGACAACCAACCGGGAAAAATTGCTAGTAATAATAATAATATACCGAATATTAATACCCATGGTATTAATGTAACATATACAGCAGTTTGATATTGATAGAAGCCATCACACATACCTGCCGTAAGTTGTAAATTAAGTAGAAACTGAGAAATTGCTAATAACAAAAAATAACAAACTGATAGTGAAAACCCCGCCATAGATTCATTTGGGTTATTCTTGGATGGGCGACCCACGAAATAATTTAAAATGAAATAAACCGTGGTAATTATAGTAAAGAATGCAAATCCCATTTGTGTATCGACATTAACAACATCCATATAAATAATAGGGACAATATATTTTGAAATAATACTATATATAATTAATGAATAACATTCCTATTTTATATGAACCGGGTATTAAAAGTTTTTTAAAAAGTTCTCTAAATCAAAGTCATAAATATAAAGAAAAATACATAAATACGTTTTATAATATTGGCATGTTAGTAGTGTTTTTAATAATATTATGTGCTATATTATATACGAGATATAAGGGTAAATTAAAGCCGAATGAAGTTGCTTTAAAAAATAGACAGAAAAAGGAGTACATAGTTTCAAAATTACAACAACTTTCAGCAATTAAAAAAAATAACAATATGATAACTAATTTACCAAGTATTAATAGTTTTTAAAATAATAATTTATTATATATAACAAATGGACGAAAGTGTAGTAGAAGCTATTAATGATTATTATCTTTTGAAAAATAAATATAATACACAAATAAATAATCAAAAAAAACGAATATCAGCTAACAAAAATTTATCTTTGAAAGATAAGCGAATAAAATTTAAAGGAATTAAATTTAAATGTATTAATTGTAATAAAATCGGAGGAACTATTTTTACAAATAAAAATAATATATTATCTGCGGGTTGTGGAAGCAATGAATCTTGTAATTTAAACATTAATATTGATCGCGGTAGTTATACAAATATATATAATACTGAAATTCTAATAAAAAATGATATAGAAGATATAAAGAAAAAAATAATGACATTAAAATTAGATTTATTATTTAATTATTCAAATGAAAATACTATAATTAAAGAATTCAAAAAACAAAAGAAAGATTTAAGTGATTTGACAAAGTCTCTTTTTAGTATTCGCAAAGAATATTTATCTATTGTTGATAACGAAGATGCTAATAATGTTCTTGAAACAGCTAATTATCAATTATTAGAATACAAGCAGCAACTTACAGAACTAATAGAAAATTTTGAAAATACGAAAAAAAATATATACATAAGTGAGATGGTTGAAATTTACAACAGAGACCTTAAGCCAATTATTAGTGATATTCAAAATAGTAAATATAAACATATGGAATTATACGATAATGTTAAAGAAAATAAATATAATTTATTTCAAAATAAATATAATTATTCTGATTTATATATTCCTATTAATAATGCGAATGAAGCTAAAATCATAAATAACACACAATAAACTTATTATATATATATATATGAAGTTAACATCAATAATTAATATTCCCGTATTTATAGTAAGTTTATCAATCGGGTTATTATTTGTATATTTGTCTAATCCCCCACCCACTACAATATATGTCTACCCTACACCTTATAATATAGATAAGGTTCAGTATAAAGACAAAGCTAATAATTGTTTTAAATTTATTTCGAAAGAGGCACGATGTATTGGCAATATTAAAACTATACCTATACAAAAATAATGTGAAATAATATGTGTATATACTATAATGTTTAAAAATTTTGCCAACAGAATAAATACCGAATATGGTAGAATATTTGTTTCTATTCTTCTTGGTATTGGATTAGCTTGTATATTTAGAAAGTCTTGTGAATCGCACAATTGTATTGTATTTCGCGCACCACCCTTTGATGAAGTAAATGATAGCGTATATAAGTATGATAATAAATGTTTCACTTACCAAGAAGACAATGTTACATGTGACGAATCTATGAAACAAGTTGACATTGCGTAAAAAAATTAGTATATTTAATAACTAGACTATATTAATGACAACCACAAATTTAACTGATTTACCTGTTTCTTCGGTTTCTGGTCCAGAACAAAATGTAGAAATTAAAGTTACAGAACAAAATACAGTCGTTCCCAATTCTATTAACAAAATAGAACAGCAACAAACCACACAACAAACCACACAACAAAAGGATACTATAGATTTTAATAGTATTATAACAGGTATTCAAAATGCTGCTGCAAATGGTTCTTTAGAATTACCATCACGTGATATTCCTCAAACACAATCACATTTAACTAATGACACACAAATAGCCCCAAATTATATTCCAAATGATAAGAATGACTATATTGAAAGCAGTTATAATCAGAACGAAGTAATTAATCAAAATGTGAGAAAGGAAAATAAAAATACAACTATAGATAATTTATACGATGATATACATATTCCTATAATACTTGCTGTTATATATTTCGTATTTCAATTACCAGTTATTAAAAAAAATACATTCAAATATATACCATCTTTATTTTCAAATGATGGTAATTATAATTTTATGGGTTTTGTTGTAACAAGTGTTGCTTTTGCAAGCACATACCAAATAATAATAAAATCTATTGAATATTTAACAATATAATATTAACATATTTTTGTTATTTTAACATTAGTTTGCTCGGCAAAATAACTTATCAAACTATCATTTTGATAATCATTATTATATTTAATTTCGCCAATTCCCGCAGCACACATTATTTTCATACAATTGACACAAGGGTAATGTGTTATATATGCTATTGAACCTTTACAACTTACCCCTCTTTTTGCGCAATCAGCAATTGCGTTTTGTTCAGCATGCACTGTTCCAATTTCATGTCCGTCTCGCATTTTTGCTTCGTGGTTCGCACCGGGCAAATAGCCATTATAGCCTTGTGCAATTATTCGATTATCATTTACTAATATACATCCAACTTGAAGTCTTTTACAAGGAGATCTGGTTGATGTTAATTTAGTTAAATCGCTAAAATATGTTTCCCACTGTGGGCGCTCACACATAAATATAGTAAATATATTATATTTATATGAAAATTTATATTATATGAAAATTTATATTATATACGTTAATAGTGTTAATATTAACTATTATAAATCTATATGTCTGATAATAAACTGTTAAACACGTATATAAAAACATTAATTCCATATTTAAATATAAATAATATTCCTAAAAATATAGACCTTGTATTTGATGGTGGGGCTTTTAATGGAGGTATGGGATTTGGAATCGCACATTACATTAAACAATTAGAAAATAAAAAACACCTAACCGTAAATCGTATATCTGGTTGTAGTATTGGCTCTGTAATAGCATTATCGTATTTTATAAATATGGAATATGAAATTAATGATATTTTTGTATCAATCTGTAATAATTTTAAAAGAACATTTAATTTATCAGTATTTGAAAAACACGTAAAAAAATTTATTTACAAGTATTTAACAGATGATTTATCAGAATTAAATAATAAATTATATATTACATATTGTGATGCAAATAATTATAAACAAATTGTTGTTAGCAAATATAATAACAGAGAACATTTGCTAAAATGTATTATGCGGTCGTGTCATATTCCTTACATTACTAGTTCTGTTATGAAATATGAAAATAAATACATAGATGGAATATTGCCATATGTATTTATAGATGGCGAAAGACCTGTGTTATTTGTAAAATTAATTACAATATTAAATTATAAACGTATATTTAATATTAAAAATGAAAAAAATATTTATGAAAGAATGTTAATTGGTATTGAAGATATCCATTCTTTTTTAACAAATGAACATTCAGATATGTGTAGTTATTATAATAACTGGTCTATTATCTCTATATGTTTAATAAAATTAAGATTGTTCATATTTTTCAATATATTATGGTTACTTGATATGGGGAGAGATTTGAAAGAATATATTCCTGTTAAAATTCTTGATAGTTCATTTTCGCATAATATATTTTTATTATTAACCGATTTATATTCTAATATAATGTATAAAATTATTAACTAAGATAATCAGTAAATATTTTTTCGCTATAATATGGTAATATTGGATTAAATGGATAACACGTGCATTTATTTTTATTGTTTAATGTTCCAAGCACTCCATTTGTACAATAACAATAATTGTCTGAAATTACTGATTGGGTTGGCGTATTAATACAAAATTTATTTGGATATCCTTGATTTAAGCAGTCAGTATAAGATTGATAATTTTCTAAATTTTTTTTGTTATATATTATCATAGCTAAATATAATATTAATAACACTAATAGTATAACTACTATTTTCATTATATATTTACAAACCAAGTTTTTTTTTTAATTTATTAAATGTAGATTTTTTAGTTTTTTTACTTTTTTTAGTTTTACTTTTTTTAGTTTTACTTTTTTTAGTTTTAGATTTTTTAGTTTGGGGTTTTATATTTTTACTTTCGTCACTTGGCGTATACCTTAAAAAGTATTCTTCATATTCTTTGCTATTTCTTTTTGATTTTAATTCTTGAAATTTGGCAGCTTTTTGAGTTCGTATATCTTCCATTGTTTCTTGTGAACCATAACAATTGATGCTAAATCTTGTTAATAAACCTTTTTGTTTTAAACGATTTTTAGATTGAACGTGAAATAAATATTGAGCCATACATAATAATCTGTGCTTATCTACATAGGGTCTATTTGAATATAAAAAGGCCAAATAAAAACTAAGCATGGTGTCAATAGATGCTACTTTAACAGTCTTATTATTTATTTTGATAGTATTATAACTGTGACAAGCTATTGGTTTATATAATATACAAATTGTGTCTTTATCTACTATTATTTCGTAATGTTCGTCTATTAATTCTCCTATTTTCTTATGTTTTACAATTTTAACCTTATTATAACCAACATCGTTCAATCTTTCTTTAATTAATATACTTGATGTAATTGGATCTTCCGTTAATACGTCAAAATCAGGTATTTGTTGTATTTGTTTTTTCTGCTTATAAGGCATATATTTGCTATATAAAGTGTTTGCATAACCGCCGAAAAAAACTAAACCTTGGTCAATTATACTATTTCTAACAGTAAAATATAAATTTTGTTCGTCGTCTTTATTTCCTTCGAAGTCGCGTTGAAAACTTAATAAATCGCATTTTGGATTATTTAATGGATAATTTTTATTAAGTAAAATTAATCGTTTAAGAACTTTTTCCCATCTACTTACATCTCCATTTGGTCGTGATAATTCTAGATACATACCCATTCTTAAAAAATTAGGAGGAGAATATAATATACCATTTACTTTTATTACTTCTTTTTTCAGAGATTTAAAAACCTCATTATCTAACAATGTTATATCTGCAACGGGAATAAAATTAACAAATACTTTATATGTTCCATGATGAACCCCTGCCTTTGCTTCCACATCTTTATAACCACGTTTTACATATATATCTCCCAGTTCTTTTGCATCTTCTACTGGACTAGTAGAAAAAAAATCATAATCAGGAATATCTACATCTTTGTTGTAAAATTGGTCTTCAATAGGAAGAATATTATTTATTGCTGTTCCACCATAACATATTAATTTTTTATTTCTAATAAAATCTTCTACAATTTTATTAATATCGCTGATAAATTGCGACTGTGCCATTTTTTTACTTACACTAAGTTCTGCGCTATCTACTGCATTTCTTAATAATTCTAATTCCTTATCTTCAAAAGATATATAATTATTTGTCATATATATATATATCTTTTATATTTTAATAACTATAAAACAAGAAAAAATGCAATATGTTGTTAAATTATACGCATATATCTAAAGTTGTTATTTCTTATATACATTTATTTTATTAAAAATTTCATATAAAAAGTCCTCTTATTGCGAAATATATTACATGATGAAATATCTTTATCCAGCCCCCCACGGTGGGCCGAGGAGTTCGTTGGTGCTGTCTTTTACCTCACTTACAGTGTTATCTACGCGCGCAGTGTCAACGGTTACTACAGTGTCCATAGCTCTTAGCAGTTCTGGTTTTAAAATAAATGAACTTTTCTTTTTATTAAACATATCATGATAGGTTACTAAAAATTTGTCCATATCTTGAAAAGATAAACCTATAAATTGAAATCCGTAACTAAATTGTGTATAATCTCCAGTTTCATTTTCATCATTTTTAAATGCTAATGGAACCCAATCATAATTAGAAGGGTTGTTATCACAATCTGGTATCACCATACCTAATGACGTTTTATTATGTTCCATTACTGCTAACCGGTCTACCCCCACCTTTGCATTACTATATCTATGCACATTCATATTATTGCTACCTGTAATAATATTTACATATTCATACAATTTTGAATCCTCTATAGGAATTACCGATACATTTGACAACTCTTCGTCAAAACTACAAGTATTATTATCATTTATCTTTGAAACCATAATAATTATTTTTTTATATAGTTTACTCATTTCTACATCACCCATACTTTGGTGGTTATATTCATAACTGTATTGGCTTGGTAATAATCTATCACTAAAATTATCGAATATTGAAACTGCCATTTGATTTAAAATTGCTATATTTTTTGTTTTTATTCTAAAATGTAAAAATAATGGATCATGAGTATTTATAAAAGCAGTATCTTTTATTCTCTGCATTACCGATCCAAAATCTAATGCATTATATGATTCTTTAATATTGTGACGATTAATAGTCGACAATGCAATTACTGGTTTATTATTAAAACTATATATTTCAAAATCTAAACAACGTGCGCGTGTTCCGATACAGTTTTCTAATGCACATAAGCCTACATAATCGTGCGAAAATCCCCCAGTTGCACAACAGTTATAAGCGGTTTTTACTACAAAATCTCTTAATTTATATTCGCCAGTAGTTTTACGATCGTCTATTTCAGCCGTGCTTTGGTGTCCATCGTTCATTTGCCTACACTTGTCCGGGTCGTCTACAAGGTCTACAATGTTATCAAAATTACCTTCGACAAGGCCCTTACTTTTTTCTATTTTTGCACAATTTGTATCTTTTAAAGAAAATTTTGTATATGACCAAACAAATAATAATATTATTAACATTATGGAAACAAAATAAACACCAAGTTTAATTAATTTTGCTTTATCCTCGGCTATATTTTGAACTTTGTTTATTAATTTACTACCTGCCTCAGCTACCGTTTTCTGGGCCATGTCCATTATAGTGTTTTATAATATTATATTATTATTTAATTATAGTAAATAATAAAGTTAAATAATTATATAATTAATATATATTATGCCCGGAGGACTTATGAATCTTATATCTGAAGGAAATCAAAATGTCATTCTCACAGGCAATCCAAGTAAAAGTTTTTTTAAATGTACTTATGCTAAATATACCAATTTTGGCCTTCAAAAATTTCGTGTAGATTACGATGGATTAAGAACTCTAAATCCTACAACGTCTTCTCATTTCAAATTTAAAATGCCAAGAACTGGCGGGGATTTAATTATGGACACTTATCTTGTTGTTAACTTACCTACCATTTGGAGCCCTATACTTCCTCCATCTCTAGATACTAATGACAACGTTGCTCAAAGTGATAATACTAATAAATGGAGACCATACGAATTTAAATGGATTAAACATCTTGGTTCACAAATGATAGAACGTGTGCGTTTTACAATTGGGGGACAAGTCATACAAGAATTTACAGGTCAATATTTGTATAATATGGTTGAGAGAGATTTTGATGCTTGTAAAAAAGATTTATATTATAAAATGACAGGACACGTCCCTGAACTAAATGACCCAGCAAATGCTAATGACCGCTCAAATGTGTATCCAAATGCTTATTTTACAACAGACCCACGCGGACCTGAACCTTCTATTAGAACACGCTCATTGTATATTCCACTAAATATTTGGTTTACTTTGGCATCAAAAATGTCGTTTCCATTAATAGCTTTACATTATAATGAGTTTCACATTGAAGTTGATATCAAACCTGTTAGAGATTTATATGTCATACGACATATTCCTGATGACGTTGATACGGGGAATTATTATCATAGACCTAATTACAATATCGAATTGGAACAATTATATAGATTTTTACATCCACCACCAAGTGTTAAATTAGATCCTGTTGAGTTTACGGATAAAAGAATAAATTGGGATACTGATATTCATTTAATTACTACCTACGCGTTTTTGACAGAAGACGAACAACGTGTATTCCAAAATAAAGAGCAAGTTTATTTAATAAAACAAGTTTACGAACATAAAATTAATAGTTTAGCAGGTAGTAATATTGTTGATATAGAAACCAGAGGAATGGTTTCTAGTTGGATGTGGTTTCTTCAGCGTAGTGATGTTGCTTTACGCAACGAATGGTCTAATTACTCTAATTGGCCATACAGTTTCTTACCATATAATGTAGTTAGTCCAAGTGACATAATAATGGATGATTCTGAAAAATTGGATGCGAATAGTGATGGGCTTATAACACCCGAGAATGATTTTATTATTGGAAACGATAAAAAAAATGAACCTATAAATTCTTCACATATGATTAGTGGAAAATATTATACTGAAAA
>TARA_B110000483_G_scaffold102049_1_pt1 | contig 17651 bp, 14 predicted proteins | sample TARA_B110000483 | Tara Oceans TARA_B110000483 (sample SAMEA4398176) | marine metagenome | biome: Polar Biome; feature: [SRF] surface water layer (ENVO:00010504); material: water (ENVO:00002006), including particulate matter (ENVO:01000060) such as... | depth 5 m
CCCGCCATAACACCACCCGGCATTTAGATACAATCCATCAATAGGCGTTTTATCAATAATCGGAGATCCATCCATGGACATATCCATAACACCTCCCCACATCCGAAGGAGTTTTGAGCGCCCAATCATCGGCATAATGGCCATGCCACTTTCACACACATCTTCAACAACCGGTAAGTTCCCCCGTTGGGCATACGAATTATACCCGTCGATATCGCCTCCAAAAACTAAGCCGCCTTTATCAGACTGACTGACATAAAAATGCCCCGCGCCAAAGGTGATAACGCCCGGCAATACCGGCTTTAATCCTTCTGAGACAAAGGCCTGCAAAACATGTGTCTCGATGGGAAGCCGCATCCCCGCCTGAGCCATTACGCGCCCTGATGATCCAGCAACCGCAACACCAACTTTGTTGGCCCGAATGCTACCTCTGTTTGTCTCTACTCCGCTGCACACGCCATTTTCGATGATAAAATCGGTAACTTCACAGTTCTGAAGAATATCGACACCCCGCTGGTCAGCACCGCGCGCATACCCCCACGCCACAGCATCATGGCGAACCGTACCGCCGCGGCGTTGAATCAACCCGCCCTGAACAGGGAATCGGGCATTATCAAAATCCAAAAACGGACACATTTCACGAAGTGTATTCTGATTCAAAATTTCAGCGTCAGCGCCACTTAAACGCATGGCGTTAGCGCGGCGAACAAAGGCGTCGCGCTGCGGATCGGAATGATACAGATTAATAATACCGCGCTGTGAAACCATGGCATTATAGTTGAAATCTTGCTCGAGCCCTTCCCATAATTTCAGGGATTGCTCGTAAAAGGGCTGATTACCCTCAAGTAAGTAGTTGGACCGGATGATCGTAGTATTGCGCCCAACGTTTCCAGACCCTACCCAGCCTTTTTCAAGAACAGCAACTCGATTGATCCCAAATTCCCGAGCCAAATAATAAGCCGTCGCCAAACCATGACCGCCGCCACCGACAATAATGACATCATATTCGGCCTGCGGTTCAGGATCACGCCAAGTAGGCTTCCACCCTTTATTACCGTTAAAGGCCTCTTTCAATAAAGAAAGCACTGAATACCGCATAATTACCCCCAAGACTGGAGCTCCATTTAGCTTCTAGTCTACATATTTTCATACAATTTACATAAGTAATCAGATATGAAAAGGGTCTTAATACTCCAGACAGGATTTAATTATGGCAAGTTTTGAGGAACAACAATTTAGATAGGAATCGGCTCATGCGGTGGCACGTAGTCTGGTTTTATATAGAAATTCAATAAAGTTTGCAAAGCCCGACGCGCTAACCTTATTGACGATTGATCAATAACCGCATCCATCGTCCCATCAACCAAATACTGACGTGAATACTTTGTCAGTTAAAGGTGTAATAGTTAGAAATATTTTTCCAATTTAAAAAATGTTCGAGTGATTATTATGTTTTAACATCAAAATGATTTCAAACCTCATAATGAGTTATTGAAGATATAAATCAACATTAAAAAACATTCAACATCGTGAGGATATTTCTATGAGGACCATGAAGTGCCCAACTCTATTTATAGCCCAGTTTGCGGGTAACGACGCACCATTCAATTCAAAGTCAACTATTGCTAAAGCCAACTCGTTGATGATTATGAGAGATGGTATTCGGTATAAAGTCCCAGATGCGTGGGCACCTAGGTAATTCAATCGAACACGATATATAAAAAACCCCGTAACAAAATAGTGTTACGGGGTTTTTCGTTTTTTGGTTAGCAAGCTTTATTCGGCTGCTACTTGAAGCTGTTCAACAGCTTTCAACACTTTTGGTGGTGAAAGCGGAAGAGAACTCATTGGCTTGCCAATGGCGTTTTCAACCGCATTAGCAACAGCAGCAGGAGCTGAAACAAGCGTTGGCTCGCCCACGCCTCGAACGCCGTAAGGATGGTTCGGGTTAGGAACTTCAACGATAACCGTATCGATCATTGGAACGTCCGATGCGACGGGCATGCGATAATCTAAGAACCCCGTGTTTTGCAATCGCCCTTGATCGTCATACACATATTCTTCGTTCAACGCCCAGCCAATCCCTTGAACAGCTCCTCCCTGCATTTGTCCTTCGACATAGTCAGGCGAGATGGCTCGGCCAACGTCTTGAATTACAGTGTGGCGCAGTGGGGTGACGCTGCCCGTTTCAGGGTCCACTTCAACATCAACTAATTGAAGACAGAACGCGGCTCCCGTTCCGCCAGCGTTAATCTCTGAATGTCCGGCAATTGCGCCGCCCATTTTGGTTGCCATACTAGCTAGTTCTTTTAAGGATAAAGGCTTGATAATGTCACCCGATTTGGTTGAGACGGCATGCCCTGCTTCCCAACTGACATCTTTAACATCGATATCCCATTTTTTTGCGGCCAAAATACAAAGCTTCTCGATAATTTCACGGACTGAATTTATCACGGCCCAACCGGTCGCAAAAGTTGTCCGGCTGCCTGCGGTCAAATGGCTATAGCCCATGGATCCGGTATCAGCGACAATCGGTTTAATCAGTTCAATATCGATCCCTAATTCTTCAGCTGCCATTACCCGCATAGATGAGCGCGAGCCACCGATATCGGGGTTACCCGTTGCAACGGTGACAGAACCATCGTCCAAAAGATGTGCAGAAACAGAACTTAATCCCCCACCATGCATCCAGTAACCCAAAGCCAATCCGCGCCCTTGGTTAGGGCCTAATGGAGCTGAATAATGGGGATGATTTTTTGTCTGATTAAGAACTTCAATCAAACCAATACTTCCGTAAACGCTACCACCTAGACTTTGATCACCTTCGGTTACTGCGTTCTTCAAGCGAATATCAACGGGGTCCATACCAATGCGGTTTGCAAGTTCATTGATAATACCTTCTGCGGCAAAAGCAGCCATCGGCGCACCTGGAGCACGGTATGCAGCAACTTTTGGACGGTTCACGCACACATCATGGACCGTCGCCTTCATGTTTGGAATTGTATAGGACGAGAAATAAGTCTCTACAGCACGCCCGGTGGGGGCCCCTTTAAAGGCACCCGCTTGATACCAAGTTTCAACTTCTGCTGCGGTGATTGTACCGTCCTTTTTAACACCCATTTTAATATGAGTGCGACTGCCAACAGTTGGTCCACTGGCGCGGAAAACTTCTGTTCGGCTCATAACCATTCGAACAGGACGCCCCGTCATTTGTGATAAACGAATAGCGACTGGTTCGCCATATACGGTGTTTTTACCACCAAAACCGCCACCAATTTCAGATGCTGTCACCCGAACTTTGGCCAACTCAATATTTAAAAGACTGGAACATAGAGCACGGATAACAAAATGGCCCTGGGTCGTTGTCCATAGCTCTACACATCCATCTTCAGACGTTGATGCAACACAGGCCAAGGGTTCAATGTATCCTTGGTGAACAGGTTCAGATGAAAAATCACGTTCAAGAATAACATCCGCTTCCCCAAATCCTTGATCCAAATCACCGCGTTCACCAACGCTAGAGCGGAACAAGTTTGACGGCATTTCTGAAGTTTTATCACCCAAAAAGGTAAACTGATCTTCATGCAAAATGGGCGCATCCGGCTGAGCCGCATCGATGGGATCTAATACATGAGGTAGAACTTCATATTTTACCTCAATAAGTTCAAGTGCAGCCTTGGCTATCCGTTCTGACGTTGCAGCTACAGCAGCCACAGCATGGCCATCATAAAACACTTTATCACGCGCCATAACGTTGCGTGAAATATCATGCATGTCGTTGATAATTGGCGCGTATGGCGGTTTGGACAGCGGATGATCTGGAATCTCAGCGCTGGTCAAAACAGCTTTCACACCTTTAAGCGCTGCCGCTTTGCTAGTATCAATCGAGAGAATTTTTGCATGGGCATGTCGGCTGCGTAACACTTTACAATGCAGCATACCAGGCATGCTCATGTCATCACCATAGCGCGCGCGGCCGGTTACTTTATCAACACCATCTGGGCGGCGTGTTCGTTTGCCAACCCATTGGAAATTTGTTTTAGCGTTATCGTTGCTCATTATATAGGTGCCCTCATTTCCTGGGCCGCATCAAGAACGGCACGTACAATTTTATCATATCCTGTGCAACGGCACAGATTTCCCGCCAAACCAAAGCGGACTTCGCTTTCCGTCGGGTCAGGGTTTTTAGCAAGAAACGCTTTTGCCATATTCAAAATACCTGGTGTACAAATACCGCATTGCAAAGCCGCGTGATCTAGGAATTTTTGTTGTAGGGGATGCAATTCAGTGCCTTCCGCCATTCCTTCAATCGTCTCGACTTGGGCTCCTTCAAGCTCAACGCCTAACACCAAACAGGCATTAATTGGGCGATCATTTACAATGACAGTACACGCCCCACAATCGCCGCTTCCACAGCCATTTTTGGTGCCGGTCATGCCCAATTCTGTTCGCAGAACCTCGAGCAGTGTTTGCCCCGGTTGGCAGGCGAATTCAACTTCATCACCGTTAATGGTCGTCGTTATATTATGTCTAGCCATTAGTTTTTCTCCGCACGTTGCCAAGCGATCTTCGTCGCCCGACAGGCCAATACACCGGCCACTTTTGTTCTGAACTCGATTGTTCCGCGTTTGTCATCAATAGGCGAACAAGCCTCGCTTGCCGCAGATGCCAGTGCCTCGAGTACGGTATCATCCAGCTTGTTTCCAACCAAAATTCCGGATGCTGCCTCAACCAATTGAGCCGTTGCAGAGACGGCACCCAATGAGAGACGGGCTGAAGAGCACACTCCATCGGCATTTAGCTCAATCGACACGCCAACGCCAACAACAGCGATATCCATCTCTGTACGTGGAATAAATCTTAAATACGCATCACCTGCGTTGGAAGGGCGATTTGGCAATAAAATTGAAGTTACAAATTCGCCTTGAACTAACGATGTTTTACCTGGGCTAATCAGCATCTGTTCAACTGGAATTTCGAGTTTTCCGGTTGGGCCTGCGATACAAACTCTTGCAGCGGCTGCGATCATTGCAGGAACACTGTCGGCTGCTGGAGATGCATTGCATAAATTACCAGCAATCGTCGCGCGCCCTTGAACTTGGTATGAGCCAATAAGCTCAACCGCTTCAACAACGCCGGGCCACATAGCGACCAATTTGTCATTTTCGCCAAGTTCTGCACCCGTAACCGCCGCACCAATGCGCACATAGTCAGCTTCAAAGGTTATTTTGCGCATTTCCTCGATGTTTTTAATGTCGACCAGTAGCGTCGGCTCGATCATTTCTTCATGCATTTGAACCAATAAATCGGTTCCACCGGCAAATACCCGTGCCATTCCCCCCCCTGCCGCCAAAAGCGCTACAGCAGCTTCTGTAGTTGTTGGGGATTCATATTTTAAATCAGCCACAGTCTTACATACTCCCTATTGAAATCAAGTTGAGGTGTCTGGATCCTATAGACGGTTCAAACACAAAATAACCCATTGTTTTAATTGAAATTAATCAAACAATCGACCGAAACGAATAAGACACCACTTAATATTTCTAAAAAGTAACTTAAAATCACGTTCTTTGGAAGACCGTTAAGACACGTCATTATCATCTTATAAGCACAACTGATGATCTTCTAAGGCACAGCGCCCCTAAATGCCCAGATTTGCATCGATGACTAAATTTATTGGCTAACGGTTATTCGACCATCGACATATATGGTTTGGCCAGTAACCAAGCCCGACAGACAGCATTACAAATATCGATTGAGTAATTCAGTTAAGAACCGGAAAAATCATTGGTAAGCTGGGTTCCTATCGAATATATTTGTCGATAAATATCAAGCATAACACTGCCCGTTCACAAACAATTTGTCGATAAGATATCAACGAAACCCAAACACTTAATCGTTACTTTTCGTGCCATAAGATTTTTGTAAAAAATCGGTAGAAAATTTACCTGAACGTGAATCTTCTTTTAGGTTTTCTTTAGATCCAGCATCTGGATTTCCATACCCGCCAGCCTCCGGCGTCTCGATCACCAAAATAAGTCAAACCGTTGACGCATAGTGTCAGATCTCATAACATAATTATTGTATATATTTATGGCTAGGAACTTTACATGTCTCAAGTTAATGCGTTTCGTGAAATCAACGATCATAACGACCCAGCATCTGTTAGATGCGCCATTCGGAATGGTTACTTTACGGGACAAACAGCTGGAATGGCTCCGGGTTACACACAAGGGAACTTAGCAATTTTACCCGCAAAACAAGCAATGGATTTCATGCGGTATTGCCAACGCAATCCAAAGCCGTGCCCATTGGTTGGTGTCTCAGATACAGGCAACCCAATGCTGCCTTCATTAGGGCACGATATTGATATTCGCTCAGATATTCCGAGTTATAACATCTATCGAAATGGTGAGCTGTCAGAGACTGTCACCGATATCAAATCTCTTTGGCAGGACGATTTTGTTGCGTTCATTATTGGTTGTTCGTTTTCATTTGAACAAGCGATGATGGACGGAGGGATTCCACTCCGCCACATAAGTGAAAATTTGACCGTTTCAATGTATATAACATCGCTCGAAACGATCCCTGCCGGGGATTTCAAAGGCGGTACGGTAGTTTCCATGCGTCCAATGACAACGCGAAATGCGATACGCGCCGTTGAAATCACGTCCCGCTTTCCACACACCCACGGTTCTCCTGTACACTTTGGAGATCCATCGGCTATTGGCATTAAAGATATAAACAAGCCCGATTGGGGCGATGCACAATCCATTGCAGACGACGAAGTTCCTGTTTTTTGGGCTTGTGGTGTTACGCCTCAAAACGCCATTCGCATGGCTAAACCAGAGATTTGCATTACCCATACACCAGGCAGCATGTTGATTACGGATTTACCCAGTATACAAGATGCCCGATTGGATGATTAAGAAAATAACGCCTATTAACGTCCGTTTTTAAGCCACGCTTCTTTATCAAATATCACATTGTCACCAAAGAAGTGGACAACACGGTCAAACTTATCAACCTCATCAATCCGGTATGTTCGGGTTGGCTTCAAAAGGTGCTCGGATTCCGGATACGCTTCAACCCAAGCATCTGCTGTTTGCAAGGTGCTTTGGCGCTGAACCACATCCCAAATGTAATAATGATGCGGAATTATCACCCGTGGTTTTAAGCGATCAATTATCGCTTGTGTATGTATATGCCCCATAACGTGTTGGGATGCATCGACAGGCAATAAAGCAATATCAATATGGCCCAACGCCTTCCAGATATCATCTGGTGGGTTATGCCGATTATCGCCCCAATGCACAATCCGAAGTCCGCCAGTTTCAATAACGATCAGACAATGATCCCACGAACGAGGGTTTTCTGGTCCATCGACATCGGTGCCATGGAACATCTTATGAATTTTCTTAAAATCATAGATAGCGCAACTTGAATCAACCGCGTGTTTATCAGCCAGACCGTAGATCGTCATATCACCAAACCGATACATCCCAATCAGGCGATCCAACAGGACGCTGGCATCCAAACGGTGCAAAGCATCGTGGTCAAAATGGGCGTGGGTCGAAACCCCCACATCAACAGCGGTGATGGGGAAATCGTGAAAGTACCAATCCCATGTGCGCGACGGATGATTGCGCCACGGATCAATCATTACACTGACGCCTTTAGGAGACGTAATGCGAAAAGCCGAGCTTCCATAATAAGAAATATCGACAGGCCCATCTTTTGGCGGAGACTTATCAGCCTGCAAGTCAATCATTCGATTATGATTCGTCGTCATTTGCCAAGCATTAAGCCCAGTATCAATATCCGTCATGCGATGTCGATCTCTATTATCCGTAAAATTGTTGTGGTAGCCAAACAGCAATATCCGGTAAAACTAATAAAACAGCAATAAGAACAAACATCGCGATTAAGAACGGTAAGGCACCAATACTAACATCGCTAAATTTCCCACCACGGGCTCGAATACCATGAACGACATATAAATTAATTCCAATCGGTGGCGTAATCAGAGCGGCTTCCATGAGCACGGTAATCATAATGCCAAACCAAACCGGATCAAAACCCATGTGGGCAACAATCGGAAACACTACTGGTATGGTCGTCAGCATCATGGATAGCGTTTCCATAAACATGCCGAGTAGCAAATAAAACAGAACAATCACAATCATTGTTTCCATTGGCGACCAACCCAGCTCTTTAATCGTCTCGAGCATGACTTGGGTAACACCCATAAATCCCAAAACGAAGTTCAAGAACACAGCGGCTAAAATAATGAGCATGATTGTAGCACTTGAACGCATGGTGCCTTCAAACGCTTCTTTCAGCATTTCAATATTGAGCGCTTTATTGATAGCAGCAATAATAAGGGCAAAAACAACACCAATAGAGGCTGCTTCTGTTGGTGTTGCAATTCCAGCATAAATAGAGCCAACAACAGCTAAAAATAACATAACAGGGGGAAGCAAATCGGGGAGTACTCGGATCCGTGACGCCCAATCGGTTTTAACCTTTACTCCGCCCCAATGCGGTTTCCACAAACAAGCAACAACAACCACAGCCATGAACAAAAGAGCCAAAGCAAGGCCTGGGAAAATGCCCGCGAGATAAAGCTCAGGAACAGAAGTGTTTGTCAGCAACCCATAGATAATCAGATTAATTGATGGTGGAATTAAAATACCAAGCGTTCCACCAGCTGCAATGGAGCCCAAAAAAAGACTTTCGTTGTAATTACGTTTCTCAATTTCAGGATAAGCAACGGTGCCAACGGTAGCGGCTGTCGCAACACTGGAGCCGGAAGTTGCGGCAAATATAGCAGACGATCCGATATTCGCATGCATCAGGCCGCCCGGAAGCCATGACAACCATTGAGCAACCGCGTTGTACATCCGAACCGCTATACCAGCCCGCAACATAATCTCGCCCAGTAAAATGAACATCGGGATCGCAACCAGAAGGTATTCGACACTTTGTTCCCAAACAAAATCACCAAGCATCAAAGATCTGCGGCCACGCATAAAGATTTCATCTAGCGTTAAACTCAAAATTCCAAGGACCGCTGCTACGGGGACCGCCGCGGCAACAAGTCCAAGGAGCATGGTTATAATGAATAAAGGCATGGGGAATTCCTAAATAATAGAAGTCGCAGCGGTATGGTTAAACGTGTGTCTCTTCAGAAATTTCTTCTTCTACAGACTTCACACCGATAATTCGATTAATGCAGGCCCAATCGCGTTTAATAAATGCGCTAAGGCTATAAACGGCCAAAAAAGTTAAACTGAGCAGAAAGAACCATAAACCAGACACCCAAAAAATTTGAGGTATCCAAAGAGGGGTCGCTAACGTGGTCTGAGCTGAAGAATTATATTCGACATTCTCAAGAAACATACCCATAGCGTTTGTCGTTAATAAATAAATATAATAAAGCAATAACAATAAGCCTATCACGTCTAGAATAGCTTTCGAACGAAGGCTTAGAATATTATAAAAAGCATCAATGCGAATATTCGCGCGCGTTAACAAGCAATAAGAGTAAGCCCAAGTTGTACTGGCAGCGAATACATAACCCGAAATTTCATCAGAGCCGCTGATTGTAAAACCAATCAGTTTTCGAGATAAAACATCTAATGTCACCATAATGGCGGATAATAAAAGAGCCCCGCCACCAACCCAAGTGGCAATACGGGACACATTTATAAATTTAGTATGTATGGAAGCAAACAAATTATGTAACTCCACTTTATTCGGTGACCGTACAGAAAGCAGCGGCGCTTTCTGTACGGTATTTCGAACTTTTAGATTAACGACCTATAAAGGGGCTTTCATGCCAACAACTTTGCCAACAGTGTCATTCCACTCTTTAGCACATACCGCACCACACCGCTCAGCCCAACGCTTCAACACGACGTTTTCAGCAATATCTTGAAGCATTGCTTGGTCAGCAGCAGACGGCGTAACTGGAACCATATTTCCTGTTTCCCCAGCAGAACATGGACCGGACGCATTACAATCCATACCCAATTGATCGAGTGTGGTTGTAAACGCCCAAATTTCATCTTCCATCTTTTTGGCTTCAGATAATATCAAGTTTTGCGTATCAGCATTTAAGCTTTTCCAAGTATCCATGTTGATTGCAGTAAACGTTGCAGCATAGCCAACTCGAACACGGATATTATGGGTCACAACTTGATACCATTTTGCATTATATGCAGGCATTGTACCGGTGATGCCACAATCAGCGACCCCTTTTTGCAACGCAGGAACAACCTCAGCAAATGCGATTGTTACAGCGCTTGCATTCAAACCTTCAATGAAATCGCCCAAAGTACGGCTGTAGGTCCGGATTTTTTTTCCAGCAAGATCTTTCAAAGAAACATCTTTAATGTTGCGATCTTTTAAATTGCACCAAAGTTGCTGACTTGGGAACGTGTATACGTTCAAAAGTTTAGCATTATACTTTTCTGCAATTTCCCGCTCGAGTATAGGCCGGTAAGCAGTAACGGCTTTACGATATGTCGGGAAGTCTTGAATAACGCCAGCTAAATCAATACCCTCAAGAGCTGGGCTTGCTTTGGCACTGTAACTTGTCAGAGCATGAACTCCATCAAAAGCCCCTTTTTTCAGGCCAGACATAATTTCAAAGCCCTTAATGCCTAATTCAGTATACGGCTTGGCATTCGCGGTCAGTTTGCCGCCGGAAGCTTTTGGTAGTTGCTCGTTCCAAAATTTGCTTTCGAATCTTTTCCAATTTTCTAAGAATCCCCATGTTCCAACCACTTCAAAATGATACTTTTGAATTTCAGCATTAGCTTGTGGTACTGCGGCGAAGATACCCGTAGCAAACGCTGCGGCCATAAATAATTGTCTTTTGTGCATTTGTAACTCTCCTGTTAGTGTCATTTTTTATCATTTTTATTACTATTTATTGTATGCCAGATAAACCATAATGAAAATACTTCTTATTAAAACAAGCTAAATTCAACTAAATGTATTTTCCACAAGTTTTACTAGAATTCCTTGCACGCCCTATGTAGTTCTTTTAACCTCAATTCAGGTTTTTGGGAATTTAGCTACAATAATTTTATGGATTTGGAAAAAAAATGCCTCGTGTAAGTGAAGTGAACCAGGACGAATTAGCCGACGACGCTCGTGATGTTTTCAACCGCTATGTGTCTGAATACGGGCCGTTTGAGAACCAGGCAAAAATATTTGCCCATCGCCCACCAGCACTGAAACATATTATGGGATTATTGCTCGATCTGGCTGATGAAAAAATACTGCCAAAGCGATATTTGGAAATCGCCCTTGTCGTCGTATCTAAAATAAATGAGTGTACTTATTGCGTTGACCATCACGCACCTCGCCTAACCGCGCAAGGGTTCCACCCCGATACAGCCGATAAAGTTCTTGATGATGACGTACCCGGATTTGATGAAATAGATATGTTGGTCCGTGATTATTCTGTTCAAGTAACAGAGAAAGCCCCGTATATGCGCGATGCTATTTTCGACTCTTTAAAACAGCATTTTGACGAGGCCCAGATCGTTGAGTTGACCTTGCGCATCACCTTGTGCGGGTTCTTTAATCGGTTTAACGACGCCCTTCAAATCGATATGGAAAGCAGCTTCGCCACCGATTAATAATCAAACGCCTTTTTACTTTTCTTGCCAAGCATGTTTGGCAACCAAATATCCGAACGTAAGCACCGGCCCTAAAGTAATACCTAGGCCGGGGTAAGTCCCAACAGACGGCACCTTCCCGCCGGGGTCAACTTCCAGATCGACCAACCAAGGCCGATTGCTTTCAATTCCTTCTGATAGAACATCGCAGAATTCGTCCAACTTACTGACTTTCATTCCATACACACTATGCGCCCGAGCCAGAGCTGCAAAGTCAGGATTATACGGTTCGTCATTGGGGCTATTGGATTTTTAGGCCCTATGTGGCGCATGTCTTTCACCGATATGGCTGAGCACAACCCATCACAAAAACCATCGCTAAGCAGCTTTCAGAACAGCTTGGCTATACGGCCTAAGTTCGGGGCACTAAGTGCAAAGGGGTAAGCCCCTAAAACGCAGAACGAAACCGAATTCGGCATTCTGCTAAGTCCATATTGCGCTTAAAGACTGTTGGCGCGCCATCTATGACCCGCAAATGAATAAACCGTGGACCTGGGGTTTCGTTCAAAAAGCTTACGCCTTGCTCCAACTCGGCTTCACTTTCGATAAGCAATGTCGATGAAAACCCCGCGCCTTCAGCCATCATCTTTAAATTTGTTTTATTTGATGTGTGCCCAGTTTGTCCGCCGGTCTCTCCATGGCAGCCATTGTCTATACAAATAATCGAAAAGTTTTCAGGGGCAATGGTCGCTACCGTTGCAAGGGAACCTATATTCATCAAAAGCTCGCCATCACCCGTAACAACAACGACCTTTTCATTTGGTGCCGACATGGCAACGCCCAAGCCCATTGATGTAGCAGCACCCATAGCGCCAGCCATAGTGAATAAATTAGTTCCATCTTTGGTTAAACCTGCCGTATCGCGGGCTGAACCGGCAAGTCCTGTCACAAACAAATAGTCATCCGGGTTTGGAAAAAGTTGAGATAGAACTTTGCGTCGATCAAGAACTGCTGGGGTCATTTGAACGATATTCCTTAAAATGCTTTAGCGCCTAAAAAGCGCTGAGATAAAATAAGTGCAGCGGACTTGCCGCTTTTAAAAGTGGCTGAAAGAGCCGCTTCGGTAGCAGGAGCCAGATCATCCATGTGATCCACACGAAAAAGCAAAACGCCCATGGCCGTTAAAATGGGATCAACAGCTTGCCCCATGGGGTACTGCCACGGATTTTGCTCTCCATAATCACCACGCATTGAAATCATCATCAAAATCGGAAATCGGCCACCGTTCACGAAAGACAAAAAGTTTGGAATGTTTCCAACGCCAGACGATTGCATGCAAACAACGGCCTTCTCACGGACCAAATCAGCACCCGCACAAACGGCAACACCTTCTTCTTCAGTGGTCAATAATATGGGGCGAACGCCATTGTGCTCTTCAGCATATTTAATCAACTGTTTGTTCCCAGCATCCGGGACATACGGAAACAAAGTGATGCCCGCAGCCACAAAATCATCAAACAGTTGCTTCGACCAATCCACAGGTTCTGTATCACTCATTCTCAACCCATCCTCAAATATCGATATTTTTAATGATGAACACCTTAGCCAGCCGACACCATTGCTGTCTAGCGATCTTGTTGCCTATAGTGTCTCATACAGAATTTGGGAGCAGAAGAACAAATGGCTAAAGAGACGAAGTATATTTGCCAAATCTATAAAAAGACCGCCAAAGGTCAGCTTGTTGTGGATGAAACTATAGAATGCCGATCAGAGTTGGCGGCTGAAATGCGAGCTGAAAAAATATGGGCATCTGGGAATCACGAAGGCGTTGATGCCGTCATGTTGGCGGCGGACCCAGACCTTGGCGAATATGACGAACCCAAATTCATTACTCGCTTTGGTGCCGTACCAGATATGGAGTAAAGCCTGTGCGCTTTTACTTTTTCCGCGCCATTTTGTTTTTAGCGAACCGAGTTGCGGTTGCAGCCATAGGGTCATCGGGCCAAGGGTGTTTGGGATAACGCCCCCGCATTTCGGCTTTGACTTCCGGGTATGCGTTATTCCAAAAAGCAGGCAGGTCTTGCGTAATTTGCAACGGCCGCCCTGCTGGCGATAAAAGATGTATGGTCAACGCCAACGCGCCATTAAGAACACAAGGCGTTTCAGTTGCCCCAAACATTTCTTGCAATTTCACGGGCAAAACTGGTGCCGTTGGGTCCGAATAATCGATCCGAATGCTGGAGCCGCTGGAGACCGTGAAATGGCTCGGGGTTTGTTTTTCCAACACCTTCAAAGCCTCCCAACCCAACATGCTTTTTAAAATGGCGAGCATATCCAACGACTTCAAATGATCGAGGCGGCCTTTCCCATTTAAGTAAGGAAGAAGCCATTGTTCCGCGGTCTCTAACAAGGTCTGAGCCGACAGGTCAGCCCCCTTCCCCGTTGACTGATACAAACACTGCACGCGTTGTTGCCACGCGTTCGCTTCTTTGGTCCACGGCAAACATGCCAACCCAACTTCACGTATCCCATCAAGCAATGCCTCCGCAACTTGATCGGCTGGAATATTTTTAGCTGGAGCGTCATTAAGCACTAACGCCAGCAAACGTTTTTGATTGCGGGCCAAAACAGATCGGCTTTGGCTGTCCCAAACCGCAGTCTCACCCTCCAACATTTGGTCTTCGTACAAAACCTCAATCGTAGCAACCGACAAAGGAGCTGCCAATCGAATGTGTGCGTCCCGGTTATCACCAGTGACGACGGCAATGGCAATGTACGGAGCATTATGCAACGCATCCGCTGACGATAACGCGGCCCCTTTGCCATTGGATAATCGAAAGCGCGCTTCACCACCCGTACGACGCTCGGCGATCCTATCTGGATAGGCCAGCGCAATCAACGCGCCCACACGCTCGTCCGCTGAAATATCTAAATCAGCGTCAGGTGTCATTTTCTTTTGCGTGCGCCGCATCAATTGTTTTGCAAGGGCCTTGGTTCGGCTCAGCGCATTTTGATTTATCCTGAGGCTTGTTCGCTCCCCTTTCAGGGCGGCAAGACGTAAATTCAAGTCGGCAGGAATTTCTCCCGGACCCTCACGCTGGGCAATATCTCTGTCGGTTAATAAGGCGGCCACGTTGCACGCCAAATCTGCCAAACCGAGCTTCCCGCCCCGAACAACCATATGGGCAAGGCGAGGATGCATGGGCAACGTCGCCATTTCCCTCCCATGGGCGGAAATCCGCCCTTGAGCATCCAACGCACCAAGCAATTTCAAAAGGTCCTGCCCCTGAGCCAATGGAGCATTGGGGGGCACGGCAAGCCAGTTCAAGGCATCAATATTATGGATACCCCAGTTTGCCAAATCCAAGGCCAAAGGGGCTAAATCGGCATCCAAAATCTCAGGCTGATTAAATCTTTTAAAAGCCCCCTCGCCTGCTTTATCCCACAAGCGATAACAAATACCCGGTTCCAACCGACCTGCGCGGCCTTGGCGTTGAGTGGCAGCGGCTATAGATACGGGCTCTGTAATCAAACGGGTCATGCAGCTTCCTGGATCGAACCGGGGCACACGGGACAAGCCCCCGTCGATCACAACGCGAATACCCTCAATGGTTAAGCTGGTTTCCGCAATGGATGATGCCAAAACAATTTTCCGTTGCCCTTTTTGAGCAGGAGAAATCGCTTGATCCTGTTGGTTTTGTGGAAGGGATCCGTACAAAGGAAATATGTGCACTGTGTTAGCAAACACAGATTCTTTCAGCAGCTTTTCGACCCGGCGAATCTCACCTTCTCCGGGCAAAAATGCCAAAATGCTTCCGGTCTCGTCACGCAACGCCTGTTTTATAGCAGATGCGACACCCGGACAAAACCCATCCTTAAATCGACCAACATGCGGCTTGCCTAAATAACGTGTCTCGACCGGAAAGGCGAGGCCTTCCGATACAATAACGGGCGCATCCCCCATGAGGGCAGAAACCGGGTCGACGTCCAAAGTTGCGGACATAACAACAATTCTCAAATCTTCGCGCAAATTGGCTTGGCAATCCAAACAGAGTGCCAAGCCCAAATCAGCCTGTAAACTGCGCTCATGAAACTCATCAAAAATAATAGCAGCAACCCCTTCCAACGATGGGTCACGTTGCAGGTGCCGGGTTAATATGCCTTCGGTGACAACTTCAATAACAGTGTTAGGACCAACCTGACTATCGAGCTGAATACGGTAGCCAATACGTTCACCAACAGTTTCACCCAACGTTTGCGCCATCCGCCTTGCTGCTGCACGGGTTGCTAACCGGCGGGGCTCAAGCATGATAATCTTGCCGCCCTTACGCCATGCAGAATCTAACAGCGCTATTGGTACCCGCGTCGTTTTACCCGCCCCCGGAGACGCTTGCAAAACGGCATTTTGTGCCTGATTTAGGCTCGCCAATAACTGCGGCAAAACATCATCAATGGGAAGCTGGGTCATAGTCGCGCATGGTGAAGATAGATGAGCTGTTTATCAAGTATCAATACGGATGCGACCCGCAACAAATGCCCCCATCATGGGGGATTGAACATAACAGTTGAGATTTCGTTTTTCTTCATTTAAGTTCACTTTATAATGAATTCGAAAATTACAGATTCAAATAAAAGAACGAACAACGATGTATATGACATCGCTGTCATTGGTGGCGGGATCAATGGTTGCGGCATTGCCCGTGACGCCGCCGGCCGCGGGTTGTCCGTTGCCTTATTTGAAAAAAACGACCTTGCCAGCGGCACTTCATCGTCATCGACAAAGCTGATCCATGGGGGCTTGCGTTATTTAGAGCACAACGAATTTCGTTTGGTTCGTGAATCACTAAAAGAACGCGAAGTTCTTTTAAACATGGCACCGCATATCAGTTGGCCCCTGCGATTTGTTTTTCCACACCTAGAAGGGCTGCGTCCTGCATGGTTAATCCGGTTTGGATTGTTTTTGTACGATCAACTAGGCGGGCGCAAAATATTACCGGGTTGCGCCTCTATTAATCTGACGACCGATCCAGCTGGTATTCCCCTAAAAGATGAAATGACACGCGGCTTCGAATATTCGGATTGTTGGGTGGATGATGCGCGTTTGGTAGTATTGACCGCCATGGATGCGGCTCAGCATGGTGCCCAAATAAATGTACGCACCGAAGTTTTATCAGCACATCGCCAAAGAACGCATTGGGAAATTGCAACACAGGATCATTTAAGTAGCAAGAAAAAAACGATCAAAGCTAAGGTATTGATTAATGCTTCAGGTCCTTGGGTTGAAGATGTTTTAAGTGACCGGATCAAAGCGACGTCTAAATCTAAAGTTCGATTGGTTAAGGGTAGTCATATTGTTGTTAAAAAATTGTTTAATCATAACCGCGCTTATATTTTCCAAAATGCAGATGGAAGAATAACATTCACTATACCTTACCAAAATGAGTTCACCTTAATAGGCACCACAGATGTCGATTATAGGGGCGACCCGAACGACGTTATCGCCACGCACGATGAAATATCTTATTTATGCACAGCAGCTTCATCATATTTCAAAAAAGTGGTTCGCGTCGAAGACGTGGTTTGGACCTATTCAGGTGTGCGCCCTTTGTTTGATAGTGGCGAAGCCTCTGCCCAAAAAGCAACACGTGATTATGTTCTAGAACTGGATGCGCCCAATAATGAGCCCGCATTACTGAATGTGTTTGGTGGTAAAATCACGACTTTCCGTTGCTTGGCTGAAGACGCCATGAAAAAGCTGAGTGAAATTTTACAACCAGCTAACGGCCCTTGGACGCGCAATAGTAAATTGCCCGGCGGCGACTTCCCCATTGATAAATTTGATGCCTTAAAAACCGAATTTTGTGAAAAGTACCCAAACCTTGATACACAACTCATAACCCGCCTGATCCGCTCTTATGGGACTTTAGCTGAAAAAATACTGGATGGAGCACAAAACATGCACGAACTAGGTACTCACTTTGGGGCCGGTCTGTACCAAGCAGAAGTTGAGTATTTACG
>TARA_B110000483_G_scaffold90657_1_pt1 | contig 17504 bp, 13 predicted proteins | sample TARA_B110000483 | Tara Oceans TARA_B110000483 (sample SAMEA4398176) | marine metagenome | biome: Polar Biome; feature: [SRF] surface water layer (ENVO:00010504); material: water (ENVO:00002006), including particulate matter (ENVO:01000060) such as... | depth 5 m
TTAAAGTGGTACGTGAGCTGGGTTCAGAACGTCGTGAGACAGTTCGGTCTCTATCCGCTGTGGGCGTAGGAAATTTGAAGGGATCTGCTTCTAGTACGAGAGGACCGAAGTGGACGAATCTCTGGTGTACCAGTTGTTCCGTCAGGGGCAGTGCTGGGTAGCTACATTCGGAAAGGATAAGCGCTGAAAGCATATAAGCGCGAAACCCACCCTGAGATTAGATTTCCCTGCCTTTAAGGTAATAAGGCTCGTTGAAGACTACAACGTTGATAGGCTACAGGTGTACGTGCAGTAATGCATTTAGCCGAGTAGTACTAATTAGCCGAACGGCTTTATCAAGCTTTTACTCTTAAATATGACATTGGCTCCAATTTCCAAAAACTTTTTTCCGGTGACTATAGCGTTGGGGAAACACCCGATCCCATTTCGAACTCGGTAGTTAAGCCCTTCAGCGCCGATGGTACTGCGCGGGAAACCAGCGTGGGAGAGTAGGACGTTGCCGGGAACATTTAAGTAAAATAGCCCTTTTTATAAGGGCTATTTTATTTTCAATTAGAGATTTCTCAAACTACTGTTTTTACTCTGTTCGTACACCTAATTAATAGGTAATTTTATACATGTTAACTAATACTAGAATTATTAAATATTTATTAAAAAAAGTATTTTATATACATTTTTTTGGATTATCATTATTTGCACAGAACATAACACTATCTGGCGAGATATTTGAATATGCAACCTATTACGTTAATAGCTTTGAATTAAGTACTGGAGCTACGAACGTTCAGATTTTTAGGTATGAGTTAACTTCTAATCAATACCCTGTTGATCTCAAAATAAATTTTAGAGCTTCTATGGTTTCTCCTAACCTAGGTATAGATAGAGAACAAACAATTATTGAAATTGAGACAAGCCCTTTTAATTTAAAGGCGCCAATTATATTAGATAATAGAGACATATCCTCAGAAACGGCAATTATTTATGATCAAGCAAACCCTCCCAATAATATTGAATTAGTTGGACAAGTTCTTGAGAGCTTAGATCCTATGCAAGCTGATGCGATATTGCAGAGTGTTTTAACCACCGGTAAAATAGCTGATGGGCAATATACTTTTTCAATTCAAATTTTATCAGATAATAATCAAGTATTAGCATCTGATTCTAAAACAATTATTGTTAATAGTCCTGTTTCTATCAGCTTAGAGTCTCCGGCAGGAGCTCTTTCAGATACACTTGATAATATTATTTATACAACTTATCCTATCTTTCAATGGTTTTCTCAACCATGTAATGGGTGCGAATCTTATATTAGGATTGCTCAATATCGCTCTGGCCAACATAGTTCTTTAGAAGATGCGATCCAGGATCAAAGGGTACTTCCAATTAATCAAAATGAGGATTGGTATTTACTTGAGAGCTCAAATAGTTTCCAATATCCATTGGCAGGATCTTTTCCATTAGAGACCGGTAATGTTTACTGTTGGCAGGTGATGGTTAAGATGCCAACAACTTCTGGTTTTGATGAGCTTACCTCTAATTTGGCTGCATTTAAAATTGGTATTTCGGGCCAAACCGAAAATACTTCAATGATTTCTAATCCTTTATTGTTATCAATAAAAAGTGCACTTGGAGATGACCAGTTCAATGCATTGTTTGGTTCGGGCAACGATCTTCAAGGATATTTACCAACAGGGCAGTTAGAAATAAATGGAGCCGTTGTTGATGAATCAAGTGTTAATTACCTCTTGAATCAAATACAAAGTAGTTCACTCCAAATAAAATCAATAACCATTGAATGAATAATTCTATTAAATATTTTTTATTATTTATTGTTTCTTTCAGCTTGTTAGAAGCAAACAAAATTGCCGTTGCAACTAAGGTAAAAGGTCTTGTTGAGATAGTGCCTACAGGGAAAAAACAATTCTCAAAATTGAAAGCGGGTACAATACTTTCAGATGGAGATAAAATACGTACAGGAACATCTGGCTATATAGCTATTATTTTTATTGATGATAAATCAATACTTAAACTAAAAGGGAATACGGAAGCGGTAATAACAGGTCAAAGAACTGCTGCTAGTATATCCAAGAAAATCAATATTGATTCAGGTACTCTCCGAGCTACTATTAAAAAACAAAATACTGAATTTGTGATTCAAACACCGACCTCAGTTGCTTCTGTGAAGGGTACAGACTTTTGGTTGCTTACAGATCCAGATAAAGGCGATCAAGTGATTGGTCTAGAAGGCATTGTCGGATTAAAAAATATAGAGACAGGTCAAGACATTGATGTTACGCAAGGTATGTCTGGTATATCGACACCAGATGGTGAACTTGGAATTGAAGAAACAGTTGCATCTTCAATACCAGATGATCCAAGCGAAAGTCAAGAAGGTCTATCTCAATTTAAAATTTATTTAGAGGGTCCAAATGGTACTCAAAAAGTTATGGTGATTGAGTATCAATAATCTTTTTCGTTAATCATAATATTCAATTTATTTTTTCCTATGCGCATTCATCTTTCACGGAAAATTAATCTCTCCTTCTTATTTATCTTCTGCACCCTTGCTTTCTCACAATCGAATAGTCTGTATTATCATAAAACACCTACTGATGTACGCGCTGGTAGTCAAATAGAGATTTCTCAATTACTATTTACAGAATTAAATGTTGAAAGAGGTCAGCTTTATTTTAGAGATAGAGGCGAGGTTAGTTTTCAAGAGGTTGAGATGGAGTTTTTAGCGGGTAAGTGGATAGGTTTAATTCCTGGAAATCGTGTAACAACAGTCGGAATTGAATATCTATCTGTACTTACGACTAATGATGGCGGTAGAATATCACTTCCTTTAGATGATGCTCCATTTGAAAACCCACTCATTATTCAAGTCCAGAATCAAACTTCTGATAATAATAAAGTCATGGTGGAAGAGAGTACTAGTACAGATGCCGATATTATGATTCTTGCACCTGAAAATGGTTCTTTCCAAAGAGCTAATGAATTGGTGATCTCTGTTTCTTTATTTAATGCACCAAATGTAGATCAAAAATCGTTTGAGTTGTTTATTGATGAGAAAAATTATACAGATCAAACTGTAATTTTTGGTGATGTATTATCCTTAGTTCCTGATATTGATTTAGGTATTGGATTACATAAAATTCAAATATTATTTAAAACGACATTTGGCATTCCTGTGAGTCCTGTTGAATGGTCATTTAGTACAGGTAAAGGATTAGCTAATGTATCTGAGAGTTTTTCCTATAAAGGCTCTTTAGTAAGAAGACAGTCTTCAAATACTGCATCTAAAATTACAATTGATGAGGCTGAAACAAGCGGAAGGTTTGAAGCTGAAATTAGCTGGATTAAAGCAAAATATAACTTTAAAGAATCGAGTCGTAACTCTAATTACTCTCAACCTTTAAACCGTAAAAGTCTTTCTTTACAGATTACCGATTATTTAAGAATTGAAAGAGGAGATATATATCCCTCAATATCACCATTTATATTAGATGGGAAAAGAGTCAACGGAAGGTCTACTAATGCTGATTTAAATTATGGCTTTGGTTTTGATGGTTTTGATCTTTTTGGTCGCAATTTTTTTGGATTTCAATTAGATGGTACTATTGAATTAAAAACTGTATCCGGAAATTTATTGCAAGGAGTTCAATATAAAAATGGTATAAATAATGCATACGAGCTTTTAAATGATAATGTTCAATATGATGCCTTTGGAAATAGGGTGTATCTTTTTACTCGAAAAGGATATACTTTCCCTAGAAAAATTAATGCTGCGCGTTTAGCATTCTCTTTTAATAATAACTTGAAAGGTGGTTTTCATTTTTCAAAAGTAAAAGATGATTTTGAAAAAATCAAACTAAATGTAGCTCCTAATAATTTATTTTCCGTTGATACCACTATTACGGGAGATTCTATAATAAATTATTATACACTGGGGCAATTTATTGATTCTTTAAAGAATGATGATACTGTAAGAATTAAAACTAAAAATTGGAATGATGGTTCTCCGCAAGAGAACTTAGCATTGGGTTTTGATTTAGAAAGTACTTTAGATAATAGAAAAATAATTTTTCAGCTAGGTTGGAATACGAGTCTAACTAATTCAAATATATGGGCTGGGACTGCGAATAAAGACTCTCTGGATTTAATGCTTGATACTATTGTAGATGGAAAGCTCTTAGATATTCCAGTCGGAGATATAGGTGATCTCATTGAGAGTTATCAAGACTTTTTCACCGTTCATCCTTTATATATGTCTCCTATTATACCCATTGATCCAATTGCGGCTGAGGAAAGCCAGATACGTGCTATATTAAATATGCCTGCTTCAGCCTACTATATAAGAGCTAAAGCCAGCTATTCATTTAATAATATTTTGCTTGAATACAGACAGCTGGGACCAGAGTATAGAAGTTTTGGTAATCCGTATTTAACAAATAATATAAGAGAATTCACCTTTAATGACCGCTTGTCAACGCTAGGCAGGAGGTTAATGTTTGTTCTTAGTTATAAATATAGAGATAATAAGTTATCTGACCTTGTAGCGAATCCTGTTGCTTCAAGAACTTTTTCATTGAATACTACTCTAGTTCCTGGATCAGGTGCTCCATCTATAATTTTAAATTTACAATCGATTGGAAGAACGAATGGAATTGATTCAGTAGAAACAGACCAATACGGGAACTATCTTGGAGATAGCCGTGAAAATTCACAAGCATTAAATGTGATGGGATCAGTAAATATACCCGGAAACTTTAAACGGTTTACAACCAATACATCTATAAATATTAATTCAATTTCATATACGGACAATTTATCTTCCATTCGTAAAAAAGATTATTTCTTTCAAAAAACAGAAACTCAATCTCTTGCTGCCACTTTTTCAACTCGTTTTAATATACCACTGAAAACAACATCATCATTCAATCAAACAAAAATTATGACTCCATATTTAGACTCAAATAGTACAGTATCTATACAGAGTAATATTTGGACTTCTATGAGTAATACCGCCCAATATTCACTTTTTAATAATAAATTAAGAGTCAGAGGTGGAATTGATTTTACAAGTAATGGAGAAACCGATCAAACTTCAATGAGGCTTTACGGCGCTAAATTAGGGGGCGATTGGGATATTCTTAAGAAACTAACCCTAAACTTAAATAGCTCATTAAGACTTATTGATTCAAAAGTGAATAGTGATGATGGAATAGATAATGATAAAGATGGTGAAATTGATGAGTTGCGTGAGAGTTGGTCTCTGAATAGTTCAGGGTTTAACCTAACACTTGGTTATAGATTTTGATAAATAGTTTTAAAATATTTTTTAAAAATCACGTTATAGACCTCAGCCTAACTATTGCTGCAATTATTTTCACCTGCTTTTTACATTACCTTGGAGTTTTTGACTTTCTTGAATTAAAGACATACGATTATAGATTCCATTCTGTAAGGGGGCCTTTAACTGGATGGAGGGCAAGTGACTCTACTATTATTAAAAATGGCACTGATGTAGTTTTAGTAGAGGTAGATGACGAATCATGGCGAATTCTTAAAGATAAAAAAGTTCCCTGGCCTTATCCTCGAGGTGATATCTGGGCAAAAGCTGTCGATAATTTATCTAAAGCGGGCGCAAAGGTAATCGCTTTTGATATTCAATTTGATTCTCCCGATGCTCGTTCTGAATACTTGAGAAGTGTTAGCGGTAATCTACCAATTGAATTTCAACAATATTTGCCTGGTCACGGTGATGTTCTTTTGGCAGAATCTATTAAAAAAGCACAAGATAATGGCACTAGAATTGTGATGGATGTTAAAATGGTTCGTGAACCAACTCGAATTCCACCAACCTATATTGCCTACCCAGTTCAAGAAATAATGGATGTAACTCCACAAACAGGTTTAATAAATGATATGCTCGATACTGATGGGTTTTCTAGGCAATATAGTATTGCAGGCTATATGGATCATGAACCAGATATTGCATACCTAACACTTGGTGTGAAATGTGTAAAAGAATTTTTGGATATACCCAATAATATTGAACCTTCTTTTAATGCTAAAACTTTAGAATGGAATTTGGGGGGGATAAACATTACCTCATATGGCAAAACAAATAACTTTTTAGTTAATTATTATGGTCCGCCATCTGGTTACAAAGTACCAGGGCGTAATGACCTTAAACCATGGGGAACCTTCCCAAGGTTTTCCCTCTCCCAAATTCTTGACACACAAGACTATGACTTACCAGAAGACATAGATTGGATGAGCCAATTTATTCCTGGAGAGATACCTGATTGGATTATGCAAATCGAGAATGAAGAAGAGAAGTTTGAAATGCTTCAAATGATGGGGCTTGGAGATGATTTTGATATTAAAGATTCTCCTTTTTATAATAAAATTGTAATACTTGGTGTCTCCGTTGAGGTTCTTCATGATGTTAAATCAACTCCATTTTATAATTATATGGATTTGAGTCAATTAACGCCAGGAATGGAAACACATGCTAACGCAATACAAACAATAATACATCAAAATTTCATTAGTGTGTTCGGAGGAAAAACAACAAGATATTTTGTTGAAGGATCTGCTTATCCAATCTCTAATTTTCTTTTGATCTTTGCATTATGTTTAATTGCTTACTTATTATTAATTAAAATTGAATTAAACCCTATCGCAGCGGGAATAATAATATTTTCAGAAGGTTTATTGTATTATGCTTTTGCAATGGGAGCTTTTACAAATGATTATTGGTGGTTTTTGAAAACAAGTATATCGAGTCTTTTACCTGATTTCATACATGAGAATTTTTATCATCAATTACAAGTAACTCTACCATCTCCTGGTGAAACCTATGTCATGCCTATTGTTGCTCCTTTAGCAGGACTTCTACTAACTTATGGTAGTAATATTCTTTTTCAATTTTTGAATGAAAAGCAAGATAAAAAATTTCTTAGAGAAACTTTTGGAACTTATATCTCTCCCGAAGTGTTAGATAAAATGTATGAAGAAAAGCAAGCACCCAAACTCGGAGGAGTTGAAGGTCATCATACAGCTTTCTTTTCAGATATTCAAAATTTTTCCACCTTTTCAGAGGTTCTTGAACCAGAAAAAATGGTTGCAATAATGAATGAATATTTAACTGTAATGTCTCGTGTAATACTTGAGAATCAAGGGACACTAGATAAATATATAGGGGATGCTATTGTTGCTTTTTATGGTGCTCCAGTGGCGGTAGAGGATCATGAAAAGAAATCCTGTAAAACTGCACTTGAAATGCAAGATGCTCTGGGTGACTTAAGGCAAAAGTGGAAAAAAGAAAATGATTGGCCTGACATAGTTTATTCTATGCAACATCGTATTGGGTTGAATTGTGGAAGGATGGTAACTGGAAATATGGGATCTGAAATGAGAATGAATTATACCATGATGGGTGATACTGTAAATCTTGCTGCACGGTTAGAGTCTTCAGCTAAACAGTATGGTGTTTATAACTTTGTCGGGGAAAATATTTATGAAGCAGCTAAAGATGATTTTATCTTCAGATTTTTAGATTTTGTAAAAGTCAAAGGTAAAACGATTCCTGTTAAAGTTTATGAGCTTATTTCTCATAAAGATACAATAAGTAATGAAAATGTTAGCCTTATAAAGGTTTTTGAAAAAGGGCTAGACTTTTATTATCAACAAGATTGGGCTAATGCTCTTACAGAATTTAAAAAAGCCGAAGGTATGGAAGATCATTTTACATCCAGAAATACAACACCATCCAATATTTATATAGAAAGATGTTTAATGTTTAGTGAAACCTCACCAGGAAAAGATTGGGATGGTGTCTGGACTATGACCTCGAAATAAGAGTCTTTTTTAGTCTAATATGATCACAGGAAATTAAAAGTAATATGATGAAAATACGTGGTAACATTTTATGGGTAGATGATGAAATAGAACATCTTAAACCTCATATATTATTCCTCAAGGAAAAAGGCTATAATCTTGAAATCGCAAATAATGGAGAAGATGCAATAGCTTTAACTAAAAAAGAACATTTTGATCTGATTCTATTAGATCAATCAATGCCAGGGATGGATGGCTTAGAAGTCCTCTCAAGAATAAAAAAAAACCGTCATTCTCAGATAGTGATTATGATAACTAAAACAGAAGATGAATGGTTAATGGATGAAGTAATTACTAGCCAAGTAGAGCAACTTCTTTTCAAACCTGTAAACCCAAATCAGATTTTCATGGCATGTAAACAGGCATTAGAAAAAAACAGTTTAAGTGAAAAAAAAGCGACACGTGATTATTTAAAAGAGTTTCAACATATAAATGATAAGCTACGAGAAAATCTTGATCATGATGATTGGTGGAATATTTATGATAATTTAATCGAATGGCAGTTGAAGTTTGATTTATATAAAGATATAGGGCTAAACTCGATTCTTGAAGAACAAATTCAAACTTGTAATAAAGAATTTAGTGCTTTTATTGAGCAAGTGTATACTGGATGGCTCCAAAAAAAGAAAGGTCCTACTCTTTCTACAGATATTTTTGAAAAATACGTTAAACCAGAGTTGGATATTGAAAATAAAGTATGTCTCTTAGTTGTCGATTGTATGCGCCATGACCACTTTAAAAGTATACAGCCATTATTAGAAACACTTTTTACAATTGATATTGATTATAAGTTCTCCTTGCTACCTACGGCAACACCATATTCAAGAAATGCAATTTTTTCAGGAATGTTTCCAGATGATATGGTTAAAAAATATCCGCAACAAAGCGAAGATATGCAAAATGATGTTTCAAGCTTAAATCAACATGAGAAGACTTTTTTACAAGATCAACTAACACGATTTAAATTAGAAAAAAAGGATATGCATTACCATAAAATTTGGGCAGTACAAGAAGGCAAAAAGTTTGAAAATAGAATAAAAGATTACCTTCAAAAAGATATGCTCGGTCTGGTCGTTAATTTTGTAGATATATTAGCGCACAATAGTTCTCAATCAGGAGTTCTAAAAGAAATGGTTCCTGATGAAACAGGTTATAGATTAGCTGTTAAATCATGGTTTGAAAATTCATGGTTACTTGGAGTTTTAAAAGAACTTAGTGCAAATAATTGGACAGTTATATTAACAAGCGATCACGGTAGTATACGAGTTCAAAATGATATAATGGTTGCTGCTGATAAAGGTGCTTCATCAGGTGTAAGGTATAAATTTGGGAGAAATTTAAATACAAATAAAAAAGGTGCTCTCGTAATTAAAGAACCGGAACTTTACAAACTGCCAAATTTTGGGCCGCAACCTAGTTATGTGATTGCAAAAGAAGATAATTATTTTGTATATCCTAATGATATACATAAATATCAAAACAAATTTAAAAATTCCTTTCAGCATGGAGGAATAAGTATGGAAGAAATGATGGTCCCAATTGCTGTGATGCGGAGTAAAAAAAATGATAATTGAAAGTAAATCGATGGAAGAAACACATACGATTGCTGGCAATTTATTGGAGCATGTTAAACCTGGTACTGTTATTGCTCTAATTGGTGATCTCGGAGCAGGTAAAACTGTGTTTTCACAAGGTTTTGCGAAGGCTTTAGGTATTAATGAGAGAGTAGGATCACCAACTTTTAAATTAGTTTCAGAGTATTATGGGGAATCTTTCACACTTTATCATATTGATGCATACAGGTTAAAAGGATCCAGTGATTTTCTAAATATTGGAGGTGAAGAGTATTTATACTCTGAAAATAGTTTTACATTAATTGAATGGGCCAATATAATTGAAGATATATTACCAAAAAATATTGTAACTATAAAATTTTCAAGAATTAAAAAAGATTTAAATATTCGAGTTTTAGAAGTAAAAGGTCTTAACAATGAGTCCTAAAAATATTTTAGCAATAGAAACATCTTCAAATATTTGTGGTATTTCGATTACTTCAGGTTCTAATCTTTTAGCGATGAATGAAGATACAAGTTTTAGGAAGCATGTCGAGCTTTTGCCTGGAATTTTTAAAAAAACACTCACTGAAAGTAACTTTACTTTAAAAGATATTGATGCAATTGCCGTAAATATTGGGCCTGGATCATTCACAGGCCTTAGAATAGGCCTTGGGTTTGCAAAGGGTTTAGCATATTCCCATAACCTTCCAATCGTACCTGTCCCCTCATTATTATCTTTAGCCTATGGACTTAAAGAAATGTTGCCCAAAAATGGAATACTACTCTCTCATGCTAATAGAGTCTTCTATCAGGATTTTTTTTGGGAAAATAATATACCAGACCTTAGGTCTAAGCCAAAAATATTTGAGATAGAAAAAATTTTACTTGGAAAAGATATTTCTTTTCAATCAAATTGTGAAAAGATAATACAATCTAAAAAAGTTATTCAAAAATCAGAACCGTCATCATTAAATATAGGATTACTAGCTAATTTAAAATATGATAAGTGGGTAAATGATAGTCCCTATCAAATAGTTCCAGACTACATTGCTAACTTTAAAATAAAAAAGGCTTCCACTTAAATTAATAATTAAAATTTCTGAAACTAAAACCTTTCAAACTAAATAGTTAGAATACTTATATTATTGATTTTAGGTCTAGGGTGTCAGTAAAAAACTTGGCTACTATTTTTTAATAAAATCCTAAACAAAACTTCAGTATTTTTTGAAGTTAAACAAAGTAGCTTAAATGTTATTAACCTTTATAAAAGTACAAGATTGGTATAATAATATGTTAAAGAAAGCTATTCGAGATATTAAATTAGCATAATTAACGTTTTCTGCAATATGAACAGGTATTAAAGATGGCATGGTTTAAGAGAAAAGAAAGAAAATTTAAAGATCCACAAAAAAAAACAATTCCAGATGGTCTTTGGGGAAAATGCCCCTCTTGCTCTGAAATTATATATAAACCGGAACTTGAAAAGAATCTCTCAGTTTGCCATCATTGTAATCATCATTTTAGAGTTACACCAGAACTTTATGTCAATCTTTTACTAGACGAAAAATCAAAAAAAAAGTATTTTTCAAATATTAGCTCTATAGATTTCTTAAACTTTAAAGCAAAAAAAAGTTATAAAGATCAAATAGTTGATAATAAAAAAAAGACAAACCAATCCGATGCTATTCAAGTATTTGAAGGATTAATTAACACTCATGAAGTTATTCTTGGTATAATGGATTTTCAATTTATAGCCGGTAGTATGGGATCTGTTGTTGGAGAAATAGTTTCTAGGTCTATAGTTTTAGCTGGTAAAAAAAATAGACCATTTATTTTGATATGTTCTTCTGGTGGTGCTCGAATGCAGGAAGGGGCTATTTCTTTAATGCAGCTTGCTAAAACAAGTACTCAGTTAGCTAAGTTTTCTAAGGAAGGAGGTCTCTTTATTCCCATTTTAACCGACCCAACAACCGGTGGTGTTACTGCTAGTTTTGGAATGCTTGGAGATCTAATATTAGCTGAGCCAGGAGCTTTGATTGGTTTTGCTGGTCCTCGAGTTATTAAGCAAACAATAGGACAAGATCTTCCAAAAGGTTTCCAACGGTCTGAGTTTTTATTACAAAAAGGATTTATTGATCATATTGTTGATAGAAAAAATATGAAAGAAAAAATTACAACTATTATTTCATTGCTTAAATGAACACTAAACCAAAAATATTAATAACGAATGATGATGGTATCTATTCAGATGGAATTTATGCTCTATGGGAAGCGTTATCTGAATTAGGTGATGTATCAGTAGTGGCGCCAAGCACAGAAAAAAGTGCTGCCGGGCATGCTATTACTATAAATAATATTTTAAAAATTAAAAACGTACGACGTCAAGGAGGGTTTAAAGGTTGGGCGGTATCTGGAACTCCAGCCGATTGTACTAAAATGGCTGTTAAAGAAATTTTAGATTTTAAGCCAGACCTATTAGTGTCAGGAATTAATAGAGGCTCTAACCTTGGTAATAATATAATTTATTCTGGCACAGTCTCGGCTGCAACAGAAGGCGCTATCCTAAATATCCCCTCAATTGCTATCAGTTTAGATTCACATGTAGTGGATAGTTGGGAGAATTCAAAAGAAGCGGCAAAAGATATCGCAAAACATGTTTTGAAAAATGATCTTCCAAAAGGTACACTTCTAAATGTGAATGTACCATCCTGTAGCCCGGATAATTTAAAAGGGATAAAAGTAACGCAGCAAGGTGCCCAATACTTTAAAGATGAATTTGAACAGAGAATAAATCCATCAAAAGGAACATATTATTGGATGAAGGGTGAAATAGTTGATACAGATACTTCTCTAGAATTTGATGGAAGAGCTGTAGCTGAAAATTATATAAGTGTAACACCAATTCATTTTAATCTTACTGATAAATCATTTTTAGAAAATTTAAAAGGACAGTTTGATGGGTAATCTATTAAATAAGAATGGCGTTATTATTTTAGATTTTGGATCTCAATACACACAACTTATAGCTAGAAGAATAAGAGAAGAGAATGTCTATTCTGAAATCCTTCCACCTGAAACAAGATTAGATAAAATTGTATCTAAAAAACCAGCAGCAATAATTTTATCCGGAGGACCAAGTAGTGTCTATGGAAATGATGCACCAGAATTTGATGCATTAATTTTAAATCTAAACGTACCTATATTGGGCATTTGCTACGGTTTACACCTATTAGCTCATCATGCTAATGGTATTATAAAATCTTCAGGCGATGGAGAATATGGATTTGCTAAAATTACCACTCAAAACAATCAGGGTTTATTAAACAATATACAACCTGAATCAGAAGTTTGGATGAGCCATGGAGATAAAATTGAGAAATTGCCAAAAGATTGGCAAGTTTTAGCGACATCTTCAAATGGAGTTATAGCTGCTATTGCAAATGAAGATCAAACAAGAGTTGCTACACAATTCCATCCTGAAGTATCTCACACAAAAGAAGGTAAGGCAATCCTCAATAACTTTTTATTTAAGATTGCAAAATGTTCACCTGATTGGACAGCTGGAAATTTTATAAATGAGCAAATTAGTTTAATTAAAGAAAAAGTTGGAGATAAAAAGGTATTGGTTGGTGTAAGTGGTGGCGTTGACTCAACTGTCGTAGCGGCACTATTACACAAAGCAATTGGTCCCAATGCAATAGCTGTGCTTATAGATCATGGCTTATTAAGAAAGAATGAAGCTAAAGATTGTGTCAATGCACTTCAAAATGGTCTTGGTGTTAATATTAATAGTTTTGATGAATCAGAATCTTTCTTATCAAAATTACTTGGGATAACAAATCCTGAACAAAAACGAAAAATTATTGGAAATGAATTTATTTTTTCTTTTGAACGAATTGCCAAGTCTCTTGGTGAAATAGACTTCTTAGCGCAAGGAACGCTTTATCCTGATATTGTTGAAAGTGGCTTTAGTAAAGGTAAAAAAGCTCAGGTTATTAAAAGTCATCATAATGTTGGAGGCTTACCAGAAGAGATGGATTTTAAACTTCTTGAGCCATTAAAAGAATTATTTAAGGATGAAGTTCGAAAAGTAGGTATAGAGCTAGGGCTACCAGCCTCTCTTATTCAGCGTCATCCATTTCCAGGTCCTGGGCTTGGTGTTCGTATCATTGGAGAAATCACAAAAGATAAAATAAAGGTTTTGCAAGAGGCTGATCAAATATACATGGATACACTAATTGAAGATAACTTGTATCATGAAATTTGGCAGGCATTTGCTGTCTTAATTCCGATTAAAACTGTCGGTGTTATGGGTGATAAGCGGACCTATGAAAATTTATTAGGCCTTAGAGCCGTTACCAGCACAGATGGAATGACAGCTGATTGGTTTAGAATGCCATCTGAAACATTATCAAAAATATCAAACCGGATTGTAAATAATGTAGCTGGAATCAATAGAGTCGTCTATGATATTACTTCAAAACCACCGGGTACCATAGAATGGGAGTAGAGAATTAACCATATCAATATTCATGGAAAAGAAACGAAATCATAATCTAGTTATCCGCAGTGCTGAAATGAATGATGCTGAGTCAATTTCAAAAGTTTTATTAGATTTTTACAATATGAATAATGAAAAAGAGGCAAGAAATGTTTTTTTATCTGAGATTGAAAAAGATTATCAATATTTAGTCGCAGAAAATAATGGGAAAATAATCGGTTTGGTAACATGGCTTACTCATGGGTTACTAAAGCATGGTTTATTCGAGCTAGATAGAATTTGCTTGTTAAAAGATTCAAGAGGGATGGGCCTAGGTAAACAATTAGTCGATGCGTTAATATCCGATGCTCGAAAATTTTATGAACTTCAAAATCAAAATATACGAAAATTATATTTATTAACTCATGAAGAGAATAAAAATGCCCAAAAATTTTATGAAAAAGTAGGTTTCAACCATGAAACAACATTAAAAGATCATTATTATAAACAAAAGAATGAATTGGTCTACAGTATTTTTTTTAATTAATTAACTGTCTATTTTATTATGTGTGGAATTACTGGATACATTGGAAAAAGATTAGCTCCTCCTATTTTACTTAAGGGATTAAAAAGATTGGAATACAGAGGTTATGATTCTTCAGGTATTGCAATTATTCATAATGATAAATTAAAACACTTTAAAAAAGCTGGTAAAGTTAAAGATTTAGAAAAACTTATCGAGCATTCATCATTAAACGGAACTTGTGGAATTGCTCATACTCGATGGGCAACCCATGGTGAGCCGAATGACGTTAATTCCCATCCACATTTAAATGAAACGGGAACAATAGCTCTTGTTCATAATGGAATTATTGAAAATTACAATACACTCAAAGAGATTTTAATTAACAAAGGAGTGGTGTTTAAAAGTGAAACAGATACTGAAGTCTTAGTCCATCTTATCTCTACAATTTATTATCAAGATAAAATACTTTCTTTTGAAGATGCTGTAAGAGCTGCTTTGCAAGAGGTTGTGGGTGCTTATGGAATTGTTGTAATGTGCACGGATGAACCGGATACTTTAATTGCCGCCCGAATGGGAAGTCCTTTAGTTTTAGGAGTTGGTGAAAATGAATATTTTTTAGCAAGTGATGCTTCTCCAATAGTTGGCTATACTAGAAATGTAATCTATTTTGAAGATGGTGAAATGGTGAAACTCACTAAAAGCTCTCACGAAATATCTAATATCTTATCAAAAGAGGTTTTAACAAAAACTTTGACGGAAATAGATTTAAGTATAGAAGAGATAGAAAAAGGTGAGTTCCCTCATTTTATGCTAAAAGAGATTCATGATCAGACTCATTCAATAACAAATACTATGAGAGGAAGATTAAACATTTCAGATGGTACTACAAACCTAGGAGGTATAGAAGATTTCATACCCAATTTATTATCTGCTTCAAGAATTTATATTACAGCATGTGGAACTTCATGGCATGCAGGACTCATAGGGAAACATTTAATCGAAACTTATGCTAAAATTCCTGTCCATGTAGAATATGCTTCTGAGTTTCGATATAGAAATGTTATTATTGATTCGAGTACTGTCTTAATTGCCGTTAGTCAATCTGGGGAAACAGCTGATACATTAGCTGCAATAAGAAAAGCCAAAGATTTAGGTGCTTTAGCTTTGGGAATATGTAACGTAGTTGGAAGTACTATAGCTAGAGAAACAGATGCTGGTATCTATACACATGCCGGACCTGAAATTGGTGTTGCATCTACGAAAGCGTTCACATCACAGGTAACAGTTTTCACCATGCTAGCATTAATGCTCGGGCGTAAACGTGGAATTGAGAGGAATAAGGGGCGAGATTTAATTCTCGCATTATATAAAACAGATGATCATGTCGAATCAATTCTGAATAATTCTAAAATTATAAAAATGGTAGCAAAAAGAACAAAAGATGTAAATCACTTTTTATATCTAGGTAGAGGTATCAACTTCCCGGTTGCTTTAGAAGGGGCTTTAAAACTTAAAGAAATATCTTATATTCATGCTGAGGGGTATCCAGCAGCAGAAATGAAACATGGACCAATTGCATTGATTGATGAAAATATGCCAGTCATATTTTTAGCTCCTAAAGACAATACTTTTTTAAAAATACTAGCAAACATTCAAGAGGTGAAAGCACGGAAAGGTATAATTATTACAATAACAGATACGGATAATAAAGAGCTAAATACCCTTTCTGATTTTGTTTTACAGGTACCTAAAACCCACCAGCATGTATTTCCAATCACGAGTTCTATCATTTTACAGCTTTTAGCTTATGAACTAGCTATTTTAAGAGGATGCGAAATAGATCAACCTAGAAACTTAGCAAAGTCTGTAACTGTGGAATAAATCAAGGTTTTGGGGTTGACACCACAAGTTAGAAGTATAAGTTACCGTCTATAAACCCTTTCTTTTTCCTAACTATATAAGTTACAGAAAAACTATAAACATTAGAGATTATCATGGGATGTTTAATTTACTTTACGATTTTGAATCACTTGAAACATAAATTAGAATAGGAGAATTGATATGGGAGAAACTGGATTTGTATTTGGACTAATGGGTATGTCTTTGGGTTCTATGGGATTTATATTTGGAATTATTTGTATACGGAAATATGATAATCTTGTAAAACATTTGAAAGAAAAAGGTATCATTGATAAAGACTATAAGTTTGAATATTAACCCTCTCTCCACTCAACCCTAAAATTCCCATAACCATCCATAATTGGTTGGTGATAAAACTCATCTCTCTTTTTCATTTTCTTAATCATTGTATTGACCGTTTGTCTACTCTTACCAATCTCAAATCCATTCTTTATTAAATGATGATGGATTTTAGTATAACCCCAACCTTTGTTGTGGAGTTTGATAATCTCTTTATGAAGATGTATTCTATTTTTTGATAGTGGTTTTCTGTAATTTATAGAATGAAATTCGTGAGTAGTAATTATATAGTCAAAACAGAGGAAAGGTTTCCATCTGTCACACCCTCCATAAATGAGAGTATCACTGTTGAGTGAAATCGGTAGGTAGTTGGGGTTAGTTGAAAAAGATACAAACTTTTACAATAAGGTAAGAAAAGATGGTATTAACAAATTTGTAAAAGATAAAATGTATGAATATTTCCTAAAGAGTATGTAAATGATGAAAAAACTCTACCCATTATTATCTGTATTATTTTTGATTTTTTGTGGTTGTCTGGACCCTCTAAACATTTTTGACTTTAATGATGAGGAGACAGACCCTTCAGTTAATTTGTGGGGTGTTGATTATTCAATAGAGAATACTACTGTATTGAATTTAGGTGGAAATGAACTCACAGGTTCTATCCCACCAGAGATAGGTAATCTGACCAATTTGACTTCTTTGAGATTAAATGATAATCAACTCACAGGAGAAATACCACCAGGAATAGGTAATCTGACCAATCTGGAAAGGTTGTATTTACATCAAAATCAACTCACGGGTTATATCCCACAAGAGATAGGTGACTTGACCA
>TARA_B110000483_G_scaffold143437_1_pt1 | contig 17411 bp, 12 predicted proteins | sample TARA_B110000483 | Tara Oceans TARA_B110000483 (sample SAMEA4398176) | marine metagenome | biome: Polar Biome; feature: [SRF] surface water layer (ENVO:00010504); material: water (ENVO:00002006), including particulate matter (ENVO:01000060) such as... | depth 5 m
TTTTCTTTTACAAAAAGAAAACTACCTGCTTAATTATTTATCGTCCAAGCAAGGTAGAATTGAGAACCAATTGCTCCAACTCCTGGTGCACTTAAGTACTCTTTACCTGTTAAGTTTGCTCCTCCAACTTTAAATACAGATTTCCAAGCTGGAACACTGTAGTTAACTTGAGCATCTAAAACTGTTCTTGAAGCAATATCTGCATCTAAGAACGTAGATTCCCATCGGTATTCATCTTGCCATCTTGCATTGATATTAAACCCAAAGTTTTTAAATAAGTCTGTTTTTCCAAACTGTACTTTTACTTTGTGCTCTGGTGTATTAAAACCAGCTTCAAAGTCTGGATCCGAAGCTTGATCAAAATCAAGCTTCGCATAGGTGTAGTTAATCCCAAGGTCAAACCCTTTCAAAATATTTGTATTTAGACCAATTGAAGCTCCATAAGAACTAATGTCTGCAGATGTGTTTGTGTAAGTAGAAAATACCGTAAAATCACTTGAATTTAAAGCAACAAGTGATAATGGAACTTGGGCACCACCTGGTCCAACTGGCGCAGTTTGAGTTCCAGCAACGTCTCCATAATAAGGAACCACTACGTTTTTACCTGCAATAAAATCATCGTACTGATTGTAATACACACTCAGATCTATAGTGATTTTAGATTCTTCTGAACCTACCAGTCCCCTGAACCCCACTTCATAAGCAGTTACTTTTTCTGGCTTCACCAATTCAACATTTGCCGCTACTGGCGCTCCTGCTAAAACAGACGTCAAAGAAAATGCATTATCATATGCAGATCTTCCTGAAACCTGAACAGATGAAAGACCTCCAGTAAGCAAAGATCCTGTTGCGCTCAAAGGTAATTCTGGTGTGGTAAAACGATCTAAATTATCTGGAGCAGAACCAATTAAATAAGCTCTACCTGCATTTAAACCAATGTACTGATCTTGAGTTGTTGGGTTTCTAAATCCTGTTTGAAAAGAAGCTCTAAAGTTTTTATTTTTATTTTCTCCTCCAGCATAAGCTAAAGAAACTCTTGGCGAAAAGTTTCCGTCAAAGTTTTGAGCCTTATCATAACGTATAGAACTTGTTAATTTTAAACGATCGTCTTCTAAAAAGCTTTTTTGCATTTGTGTATAAAGACCATACTCATCATAATTAATTGCTCCATCGTAATCAGTAAAAATACTTCCACTTGAATTTAAAGAATATCTTCTGTAAGAACCTCCAATTTGAAATTCTGCAAAATCGATTACATCTCTTAGATTGTAATTTGCGTCTGAGTGGTATAATTTTGTATTGTCTTGGAATTTAGAACCTGTTATTAAGTCTGGATCTGTTGTTATTCTATCAAATGCTTCTTGAAACTCAGAAGTTCCTGGCATAAACCTTCCAGAATCCGCAGCTTGTCTAGCTAACGCATGTGCCTGGTCAGACGCCAATCCTGCTTGAGTTCCTTGTAAATACCCCCCTACATAAGTTCCAAACCATGTGCTGTCGTCCTTCCATGCTCTATTGATATTAATTGCAGCAAAACGAGTATCATAAGAATCTCCCGCATCTTCACTTGTCATATATCCTCTAACGAAAAAGTTTTTCCCCCTCAACTCTAACTTGTGCTGCTCCATAAAGAAGTTCTTTATGTTGTATCTGTTAGTTCCTTGATAAATGGTGTTTCCTGTACCAATTTTAGAGTTCCATATAACCTCGAAACGGTCATCTCCGAAAGGTCGATAATTTAAAGAGGCTCCGAATTTCATACTTTTCGCATCATAAGTCATTAAGTCTCTTTCTTCATATCCTGTTCTACTAACAGATTCACTAGGTATTAGGTTAGAAGCACCTGCTGGAATAAGACCTAAACCTTCTAATGATTTTGCTACCTCATTAATATTTGTATTAACCTCATCACCATAAACATTTAAACCGTCATAGTTATTGTCTGTATTTCTGTCACCAGTGGTAATACCTTCAAGGTTTGTGTTTCTGTAATCTGTAGCATACCACTCTGTACCATCTAAATAAGATAAGGTTGCTTTTGCAGCAAATTTATTAGAAAAGGCATATGCCATTCTAATGTTTACGTCATAAAACTTGTTGTCTCCAGCTGCTTCCTGACTTGTCAATCCATCTTTGTAAGAAAAACTAATTCCTTGATCATCAAAAGGGTTCTTACTGGTCATAAGCATAATCCCATTAAAGGCATTTGCACCATACAAAGCAGATGATGCTCCAGGTAATAATTCAACACTTTTAACATCTAATTCGGACATTCCTAATAAGTTTCCTAAAGCAAAATTTAATGCTGGAGAAGAATTGTCCATTCCGTCTACCAATTGCATAAAACGTGTATTTGCAAATGTTGCAAACCCACGTGTATTTACAGATTTAAATGTTAAACTGTTTGTATTCACATCAACACCTTTTAAATTCTCTAATCCATCATAGAAGGAAGGAGAAGAAGTGTTTTTGATAGCTCTAGAATCCATTCTTTCTATGGTAACTGGAGACTCCATAATACGTTCTGGAGTTCGAGATGCAGAAACCACTATTTCATCAAGAAATGTTTCATTTTCTGTCAATACAACATCAATATTCTGATTGTTCTTAGTGACCTCTACTTTCTCTGTTTTATACCCTAAGACTGAAATCTCTATGGAAAACGGAGGAATATCCACTACATTTAATGAAAAATTTCCATCAAAATCAGTGCTTGAACCCACTGCTTTCCTTTCTACTTTAATGTTTGCACCAGGCAATGTTTCGCCTGTTTTTGCGTCTTTAACTGTTCCGGTAATAGTGGTTTGAGCCAGCATAGCTGCACTTCCAAATACTAAGAACGCTAGTAATAAAATCTTTTTTATCATAATTTGAATTAGTTTGTTAACGATAATGCAAAATACAATTTTTTTTCAATAATTGATTATTTAACATTAATTTTTATGTTTTTCCTAAAATTTAGTTAATTTTTTGCGATATCAAAAGGATAAAACTCTGTTATAGATTTTTAAAAAAACCAATAGTTGTCGTATCTTTGTTGGTATACTTAATTTCACTTTTTTGAATACCGTTCAAAATATTTCTAATTTTTTTACAGACGAAAAAACTTTTGTGACTATCGGCACTTTTGATGGTGTTCATTTTGGTCATCAAAAAATACTAGAAAAACTGGTTTCTGAAGCGAAAGCAGCAGGTAAAAAATCGGTATTGTTAACTTTTTTTCCACACCCCAGAATGGTTTTGCAAAAAAATGCTAAAATTGAGATGATCAACACCATTGATGAACGCTCAGCACTTCTTGAAAAAACCGGTTTAGATTATTTAATTATTCATCCTTTTAGCAAAGCTTTTTCAAGAACCTCCGCCTTAGAATTTGTTCGTGATACTTTAGTAAACACCCTTAATATTTCGAAACTAATTATTGGATATGATCACCATTTCGGGAAAAACAGGGAAGGAAACATAGACCAATTAACAGAATACAGTCATTTATACGATTTTACTGTAGAAGAAATTCTAGCGCAAGATATTGATGATGTTTCCGTAAGTTCTACTAAAATTAGGCGGGCTTTAGCCGGCGGAAACCTAAAAACAGCTAATAATTATTTAGGGTATAACTTTATGTTAAACGGTCTTGTTGTTAATGGAAAGCAATTGGGAGGAAAAATTGGGTACCCAACAGCCAACATAGACGTTCAAGAAGCCTATAAACTCATACCTAAAACGGGGGTATACGTTGTACAATCAACTATTGAAGATAAAACGATCTTTGGAATGATGAATATTGGAAGTCGACCGACTGTTGATGGAAATCATCAAACCATTGAAGTCCATTTTTTTGATTTTAACCAAGATTTATATGGCAAACACCTGACCATATCACTGCTTTATTTTTTACGTGATGAGCACAAGTTTGATGCCATCTCTTCTTTGGTTCTTCAGCTTAAAAAAGATGAAGAAACAGCAAGGAACTACATTAAAAATCTTCGTTAAACCTTTTCAAGTACTAAAATTTCAAAAAGGCTATTTCTTTGTTTTCTAGGTATATTTCCCTTTCGCCTTTTTATTTATTAATTCTTAACAAAACTACGCTACAAATTATATCTTTGCAATTCATAATTCTTACAAGAGATGCTACAAGTTCAATTTATTAGAGAAAATAAAGAAATTGTTTTAAAGGGTTTGGCAAAACGAAATTTTGTCAATGCAAAAACAATTATAGAGAACGTTTTAAACACAGATGAAAACAGAAGAGCAACACAGACTTCTCTTGACGCTCTTTTAGCTGAATCTAATAAATTATCAAAAGAGATTGGAGGCTTTTTCAAATCTGGAGAGCTACAGAAAGCAAACCTCTTAAAAGCAAAAACAGTCCAGCTAAAAGAACAGTCTAAACAACTTTCGGAAAAATTAAATGAGGTTTCTGAGAATTTGCAAAACATGCTGTATCAAATACCCAACGTACCGCACGCATCTGTAAAAGCAGGAAAGTCTGAAGAGGATAATGAAACTATCTTTAGTGAAGGAAGTATTCCTGTCTTAGGGGAACATGCGCTTCCTCACTGGGAATTAGCAAAAAAATACGATATTATAGATTTTGAACTGGGCACAAAAATAACAGGAGCAGGCTTTCCTGTATATAAAGGAAAAGGGGCAAAGCTACAACGTGCATTAATTAATTATTTTTTAGATAAAAATATCGAAGCTGGCTACAAGGAGTTCCAAGTTCCGCATTTAGTAAATGCTGAATCTGCAACTGCAACAGGGCAGTTACCAGACAAAGAAGGCCAGATGTACCACGCCCATGAAGATGATTTATATTTAATTCCAACAGGGGAAGTTCCTATTACCAATATGTTTCGCGGTGATTTAATACAAGAATCCGACTTTCCTATTTGCTGCACAGGATATACTCCGTGTTTTAGAAGAGAGGCTGGTAGTTACGGTGCCCATGTTAGAGGTTTAAATAGACTGCATCAATTTGATAAAGTGGAGATTGTTAGAATCGAGCACCCAGAAAACTCCTACAATGCATTAGATGGAATGGTAGAGCACATTAAAGGTATTCTTCGAGAATTAAAATTACCCTATCGAATTTTACGCTTGTGTGGAGGAGATACCGGTTTTACGGCTGCCTTAACATTTGACTTTGAATTGTTTTCTACAGCACAAGACAGGTGGTTGGAAATTAGCTCGGCTTCAAACTTTGAAACTTTTCAAGCAAATAGATTAAAACTTCGTTTTAAAAATAAGGACGGGAAAAGCGAATTTGCACATACCCTAAACGGAAGCTCTTTAGCCCTGCCTAGGGTTTTAGCTGGTATTTTAGAAAACTACCAAACAGCAGAAGGTATTAAAGTCCCTGATGTTTTGGTTCCATACTGCGGGTTTGACTATATTAAATAATCCTAGTCTCAAGAACTTCTTGTGCATGTTTAGAAACGCTACAACCTTTTTCAAAATCTGTAGCTGCTTTGTTTAATATCTGTAGAACCTGAAGCGAACCCCCAACAACAGGTGAAACCTCTTAAAATAACTACGGAAGTAATAATATACAGAAAACAGCGCTTTTCATTAGCTATGCCCCCGCAGACAAACTCTTTTTATAGCTCAGACTGTTTAAAGTGGTGTAAACCAATACAACTGGTTGATTGTTTCTTTGCCAGATAGTTTTCAAAGCAACTTTTTATCTTTGGCAACTAAATACGGGTCGTTTTTTAAAATCTAAAACTTTTCTTAAGTATCTTTGGTTCAATGATGAAAGTATTACTACTTATTTTTTTATCCCTGAGCAGTTTAACTATTGCCCAAAGCACCAACCCGCAAAAAACTCAAAATGACTATCTCATCGCAGAGAACTACTATCGCGAAGGAGCCTATGAAAAAGCGACTCAGCTCTTCAAAAAACTATATGAATCCAGTTCCTTTAACACCCAGTATTTAGGACGCTTAATTTCTTGTTACCAAGAAACTTCTAAATTTTTGATGGTTGAAAAACTACTGCTAATGAGCATCAAAAAAAACAAAACCCAAGCATATCTTTATGTGTATTTAGGCTATAATTATGAAAAGCAACTACAACTAGAAAAAGCAAATGATAGCTATAAGCTTGCTTTAAACTCTTTAGAGAAAAACACTACTTATGGGGGGGTTATTGGACAGCTTTTTAGAGAGTATAATTTATTAGACCGCGCAATATTAGCCTACGAAAAAACGATGTCCCTTAATGAAAATCGTAATTATAATTTACAAATTGCTCAAATATATGGTGAAAAAGGAAACTACAAAAAAATGTTTGAAGCTTATATTAATTTAATAGACAAAAACGAAAAATACCTAAATATTGTTCAAAGGTATAGTAGCAAATACATCACAGAAGACCCCGAAAACGAAACGAATATTTTATTTAAAAAAGCACTTTTAAAAAAATCGACAAGCGAACCAAAAGCTGTTTGGAACATTCTACTAAGCTGGTTTTTTACGCAACAAAAAGAATATACAAAAGCACTAATTCAAGAAAAAGCGCTATTCTCAAGAGGCTCTAATGATGTAGATGCTTTTTTTACCTTAGGAAAGATCGCTTTTGAAAACAGTTCTTTTAAAGCCGCTGAGCAATGTTTCAATTTCATCACTAAAACGGCATTCGTTGAAAAGGAACTCATTCTCGCTAACTTTTATTTAATGAAAATTGCAATCGCAACTGAAAACCCAGAAACAGCGGCCTTCTTTCAAAACGTTTTTAAGGTATTTGGTAAAAATACCGCAACCATTCAACTACAAGTAGTCTATGCAGATTACCTAACCTTCCAGGAAAATAAACCCACCCTCGCATATTCTGTGCTAAACGAAGCACTCTCCTATGCAAATTCTAAATTTGACAAAGCTCGCATTAAATTAAAACTTGGTGATATCTTAGTTTTTACTGGTAAATTTAACAAAGCACTCCTTTATTTCTCGCAAATTCAAACACAGTTAAAAGGTCATGAGTTAGCCCAGGAGGCGAGATTTAAAGTGGCACAAACAAGCTACTTTAAAGGAGATTTTGATTGGGCGAAAGCGCAGTTAAAAATATTAAAAGGGTCTGCGACACAATTGATTGCAAACGATGCTGTAGCTTTGTATTTAAAAATTTCAGACAATGAACCTGTAGATTCTATCCCTTCAGGCTTAAAACAATTGGCACATGCAGAATTATTGGCTTTTCAAAATAAAAACGAAGCTGCATTGACTGCACTCAATAACCTCTTTATAAAAAAAGATGTTTTTCCAAACGGTTTAATGCCTGGTGCAGTTATTTATGATGATGTCCTTTTGTTCCAAGCAAAATTATTACTAAAAAAAGGGCAATACCAAAAAGCTATTACTGCTTTATCTAAAATTATCACTGCAGACAATCAAGGTTTCTTAACGGATACTGTTTATTTTATGATTGCAGAAACCTACGACACCAAATTAAAAAACACCTCTAAAGCACAAGAATATTATCAAAAAATACTCTTTGAGTATCCTGGCAGTATCTATGTAATAGATGCCAGAAAAAAATATCGTGCAGGACGGGGTGACCAACTCTAACTTTGATTTGTCTATTTTTACTCAGAATTAAAAAAAGGACAACAACCTTCTAAAACCAACAACATACAGTGTATATCTTTAACGAAACTATAAATATTGATGATGCCGCTCACAGCGAATGGATTGCCTGGATTGAACTTCATATTACTGCAGTTTTAAATACTGGTCGATTTACTTCCGCAAAATTTTCTGAAGTTTTAGTGGAAGAAGAAATGGGAGGGAAGACCTATTCTATTCAATATGCCGCAAAGACCAGAGCAGACCTAGACACCTATTATAAATCTGATGCTCCAAACTTACAGGCAGAAAGTCTGAAGAAATTTGCAGATAAAATGTTAACCTTTAGGACAGAATTAAAAATTATAAAGGAGTTTTACCCAACAACCCTTAACAACTAAATCAACTTTTAAAATTTTGTTGAACAAAAAACGTGCAGAATTTAACTGTATCTTTGTATAGAAGGATAAAAACAAAAATTGTGTTTGTAAAAGCAAAAAAACATTTAGGACAGCACTTCTTAACAGATGAAAGTATTGCAAAAAAAATTGCTGATTCTTTAAGTGGAAATGGATATGATGATGTGCTAGAAATTGGTCCAGGAATGGGTGTTTTAACAAAATATTTACTACCTCAAAAAGCAAAAATAACCGTCCTAGAATTAGACCGAGAATCTGTTGCTTATTTGCATGACACCTTTCCTTTAGAGCATATAAAGTTAGACACCTCTGCGGCCCACTTTTCTGTTTTGGAAGGCGACTTTTTAAAAAAAAATATCCAAGACATCTTTAATAAAAAACAAGTCGCTATTATTGGTAATTTTCCTTATAATATCTCTACTCAGATTGTTTTTAAAGCCATAGAAAATCGAGAATTTGTACCAGAGTTTGCTGGAATGTTTCAAAAAGAAGTTGCAAAGAGAATTGCAGAAAAAGAAGGAAGTAAAGTCTACGGAATTATGTCTGTTTTAACACAAGCTTTTTTTGATGTAGAATATCTTTTTACCGTGCCCCCAACTGTGTTTAACCCGCCACCAAAAGTAGAGTCTGGTGTGATTAGACTTGTCAGGAAAAAAGACTTTTCTCTTCCTGTTGATGAAAAACTCTTTTTTAGGGTGGTAAAAACAGCTTTTAATCAGCGTAGAAAAATGTTGCGTTCAAGTTTAAAACTTTTCAACCTTTCAGACGCTTTGAGAGAAGACCCTCTTTTCACAAAACGTCCGGAACAATTATCTGTGAGCGCTTTTATAGCATTGACACAAAAAATAGCAGCCGATGACATTTGAAATTACTGAAAAATTTTTAGAAAAACTTGTCGGCTTCATCTACGAAAATAATGATTCTGAAATAAAAAAATTATTTGCAGAAGTGCATTTTGCAGATATTGCAGAAGTTTTAGATGAAGTAAATTTTGAAGAAGCAATCTACATTATTAAACTTTTAGATAGCGAAAAAACATCAGAAATTCTTACCGAGTTAGACGAAGATACCCGTGAAAAAATTTTAGAAAACTTATCCGCTAAAGAAATTGCAGAAGAGGTTGGAGAAATGGACTCTGATGATGCCGCAGATATTATTGGAGAACTTTCTAAAGAGCGCCAGAAACATGTAATCAATGCTTTAGATGATTATGAGTTAGCGGCCGACATAAAAGAACTGCTCTCTTATGAAGAGGATACTGCAGGTGCCTTAATGGCAAAAGAGCTTGTAAAAGTTTATGAAACTTGGACCGTGGCTGGTTGCATGCGCAGAATTAGGGGGCAGGCAAAAGAAGTAACAAGAGTGCATTCTATTTATGTAGTAGATAAAGAAGATAAATTAGTGGGTAGGTTGTCTTTAAAAGATTTAATAATTGCCAAATCTGAACAAAAAATAGCAGACATTTCAAAAGCCAAAGTAGATGCTGTCAACGTCAATGAAAATGTTGAAGAAGTTGCGAGAATCATGGCAAAATACGATTTGGAGGCAATACCAGTTGTAAATAATAATAATGTTTTATTAGGTAGAATTACTATTGATGATATTGTTGATGTTTTAAAGGAAGAAGCAGACAAAGATTATCAAATGGCTGCTGGTTTAACTCAAGATGTAGATTCAGACGATAGTATTTTTGAGTTGACAAAAGCGCGATTGCCTTGGCTATTTTTAGGTTTAATCGGAGGTGTTGGTGCATTTATAATTATGGAAGGTTTTCAAGATGTTTTCTCTACCTACGCAACGCTGTTCTTTTTCACTCCTTTAATTGCTGCAATGGCAGGAAATGTAGGGGTACAGTCTTCAGCTATTATTGTACAGGGTTTAGCAAATGATGACGTAAAAGGAAGTATCAACAGTAGGCTTTTAAAAGAAATGCTTTTAGCCGCTTTAAATGGTCTTATTTTAGCCGCTTTCTTATTTCTTTTTGTTTGGGTCTATGAAAGTAAAGTGGATCTTGCTCTGGCCATTTCCACATCCTTAGTTGTTGTTATTATTATTGCTGGGTTGATCGGTACATTTGTTCCTTTATTTTTAAATAAAAGAGGTATAGACCCCGCAATTGCTACAGGTCCATTCATTACGACTTCTAATGATATTTTTGGAATTTTAATTTACTTTATGATTGCAAAAATGATTTTAGGAATCTAAAAAGCCTCTTTGAATGAATAAAGAGGCTTTCTTCTTTTTCTTTTCAAGATACAACTGCGTTCTATCTCTGCAATAATCCCATTCTATTAAATAGAAAATATGTATACGGCAAACATAAATCAAATCATTTGAACTTCTATGCGGGAAACCGAAGCAGAAAATGTGGGTTTCTGCAACCTAGCTGTTAATCTATAATTCCAAGTTCTTTTGCTTTTAAAATTAAATCGATGTTATTATTTGCATTTAAATCGATTCTTAGGTGTGCAAGTTTTGCTTCGATAGAGCGAAGCTTAATAAAGGATCCGTCACTTTTTGTAATGACTCCCTCTAAATTAATTATTTTTGGATGGTTTGGAAGCTCTTTTAATATCTGAAGCGCAATGTCGTCCATTTGGATCTGAACAATATTTCTACGCATCATTTTTTCGTGAATTTCATGTGTGTAATAATGCTCATTTTTTAGCATTTTATGAATCGCAAAACCAATTTCGGAACTCGTACACTTACTCTTTAATAGATATGCATCCGGATCTAAATTACTTATTACATTAAACACCCTGTTGGTCTCTGTGTGTGCTGTAATTACGCAAACCTTGACATCTATACTCTGTGTTTTTAGTGCTTTTATCAAGTCTTCACCATTCACTAACTTCGTCCCTTGCTCACAATTATCAAAGCTTAAATCTGTAAACAATATTTGAAAAGGATGTGTGTGCTGGTTTGCTTTTAACAACTTGAAAGCAGCATCACAAGTATTCGTTGTAACCACATCAAAATCGCCGACTTCTTTTAACGAAATTAGAATTCCCTCAATTACTAATTGATGGTCATCGGTAATTAAAATTCTTATTTTATGTGCCAAATTTTGCTATTTGTATGTGTATGGTAGTTCCTTGATCTAAGACGCTCTCTATAAAAAATACACCGTTAATTTCTTCTATACGCTCTTGCATGTTTTTTAACCCAATCCCCTCTTTGTTTACAGCAATATCAAACCCCTCTCCATTGTCAGAAATTGTAAGAAAGAGCGCTTTCCTCGTTTCACTAAACTGCAGCACCAATGCTGTTGCTTGCGCATGTTTTTGTGTATTTTGAATGCTTTCTCTGATCGATAAAAACAAGGTTCTTTTAATTGAATTATTAATTTTTAACCACTCCACAGAGTCAATTTCCTGAATTTTTATACTGATATTACTTTCAAAAAAATCTGAAATTAAGTTAATTATCTGATCTTTAAATGTTACATTCTCAAAGCTTTCACTACTCAACTGATGTGATAAATTTCGAACATTTTCCTTTATAACGTCTAATTTTCCCGCTTCTTCGAAGTGATTGTTTGTTGCTAGTTTTAAGTGTAACATTCTAATATCCCCAGCAACCTCGTCATGCAAGGCTTTTGCAATTTGTTGGCGCTCTTTTTCTCGAATCGCTACTTGTTCAAGTTTCGTCTCAAAAATCATTTTTTTTCTTCTACTAAAAACAACACTTACTCCAAAACCAATAAATAAAAGACTACCACCAGCAAGCAACCAGCCTATAACTTTTTGTTGCCTTTGACTCTCTAGCTCTAACTTTCTTCTTGAATTTTCTTGTTTTAAAAGCCCGTTTTCGATCTCCTTTTTTTCTGTTTCGTATCGAACTTTCGCAAACTGATTTTTTAAATTTCTTTCTCTTCTATGAAGGCTGTCATTTAGTATTGCCCGCGCCTCCAAGTATTGCCTTCCCTTCTCTCCTTTTACTAATTTAGATAAAAGTAGTAAGTTTTCTGAGCTCTTAGCAGATTGTCGTATTTCTTTTGCTGTTTTTAAAGCTTTCTCAATATAAAATATGGCTTTCTTCTTTTTATTATCAGCAGCATAAAGTTCTCCTAAAAGAGAGTAAGAAAAAATCAAGCCTCTTTTGTGATCTCTTGCTTGTCTCGATTTTAAAACTTCTAAGTATCCTTTTAAAGCTACCTTTTTGTTACCCAACATAAAGTTGTTATAGGAAAACCCCTCTAAAGCACCTTCATATCTGTAGGTGCTTTTAACCTTAACACTATCTACCAATAAGCATTTACGAAAGTATTCTATTGCTTTTATATAATCCCCCTCCGCTTCATAAGTCTTCGCGAGGTGGAGGTTTAATCTCACTTTTTCATATTTGAGCTCTACCTTTGGAATCCTTTTTTGAAGTTCAAAAAACTTTAAATAATTCTTTCTAGCCTCTTCTTGTCTTTCTGTAATAAACAAAACATTGGCAAGTCTTTCATATAAAAGTCCTGTAAAAAAAACTTCCTCTAAAGGCTCTACCAAACGCAACCCTTCAATAATTGTAATTTCACTTCCTAAAAAATCTTTTTCAAAAAACTGAATTGCTGCCATCGAAAGCAGTCTTCTAGTCGCCTCAAGAGAGTCTTTTAATTGAATGGATATGTTTTTAGATTTGTGGAGGTAATAAAAAGCACTATCTGCACGGTACTGAGTCTTATGGGAAAGAGACGCGTAATAGTATTGTTTCGCTAAGGTAGAGGGGTCTTTCGTTTGATTGTAAAGCTCCTGGAGCTTTCTCTCCGTTAACCCAATGTTTGCAATATCCTTATTAAAATAACTTTGCAAACCAAAATCAACGTAAGTCTTTTTAAGTACTGAATCTATCTTCGTTTGTTCTGCTATTAAAAAAGCTTTTTGAGGCAAGTTTCCGTCTTTTGTTCTTGAATACTCCTTGAGGAGCCTAACAATAGAATCGCTGCTACCAAGGCTTTCTTCCGTTTGAGAAAACAAGGGAAAACTCACTAAAAAAAAGATCAAAAGAACAGTTTTGTTTTGTTGTTGTTTCATCTATGAACACACTTAAAATTGAATCCATCGGCACTTGTGGCTAAGCCGACATATTTGGTGCTCTTTATCTTCTCCTGCAGCTCTGTATAATAAATAGAATAACCCTCTTCATACCATGCCTAAGTTTGACACAATTCTAATTAATTAATAATTAGTGTTCAAATTTGGACTTTATTTGGACTTTATTGATCTATCGCTGGCTTCGTTATCACCAAGCTTTCCATTCATTTTTAGTGCTAGGTGCTAAAATAGGGTTTCCTTCAAATTTCTCTAGCCTCATCTTTATCTTCTTTAATTCTGTATTCCATTTGAATACTTTACAAATGATTTAGTCAAATATATGAGGCCTTAAAGAAGCCGAGGTTTAATAATTGATCAAGTAATTTTAAAAAATGTTCAAATAATTATACTAGTTTGGTATGCTGTTGATTGGACACCCTCTTTAATTAATTTCCAAACGCCTTCCAAAAAACCAAACACTTATTAGGGTATTTATTACTAGTCTTTTAATTTTATCTATTTTCCCACATGTTTTTTAGAAATTCTTATGTGTCCTAAAGATACCTTTTAAATTAAAACAACTATATATTATCTCATTTTCTGAAATAAATCCCATATTACAACTCCTGTTGTTACAGAAATATTTAGCGAGTGCTTGGTTCCTAATTGTGGAATTTCAATACACAAATCTGATGCGTTTACAACTTCTTGCTGCACTCCTTTTACTTCATTTCCCAACACAATTGCATATTTCTCACTCTTGTCAGGGAAAAAACCATCTAATTTTGTACTGTTTTCCACCTGTTCAATAGCCAGTACTTTTACCTTATCTTTTTTTAATTTTTCTATCAAAGTCAAGGTGTCTGGTGCATATTCCCATGCTACGGATTCCGTTGAGCCTAAGGCTGTCTTATGAATTTCTTTATTTGGCGGTGTTGCACAGATGCCGCACAAGTATATTTTTTCAATTAAAAAGGCGTCTGATGTTCTAAAAACAGCTCCAATATTATTTACACTGCGAATATTATCCAATACCACAATTATAGGTGTTTTCTTTTGATCCTTAAACTCCTCAATAGATATTCTACCTAACTCGTTGTTTTTAAGTTTTCTCATATTTTGTGGATAAGTTCACGTTCAACAGCTACGAAATACTGACTACTAATTTTTATCTTAGCAAAACTAATTTAAAAATTTTAAAAAATTGGCAAAACCCACTCCTAAAAAGGTAACTCCTTTAATGAAACAATACAATGCCATCAAGACAAAATATCCTGATGCTATGTTGCTTTTTCGTGTTGGAGATTTCTATGAAACCTTTGGTGAAGATGCCAAAAAGGCGGCTGGAGTTTTAGGGATTACATTGACAAAACGAGGTGCAGGAAGTGAAACAGAAACCGCACTCGCAGGTTTTCCACATCACTCCTTAAACACCTACTTGCCAAAATTAGTGAAAGCAGGAATGCGGGTTGCTATTTGCGATCAGTTAGAAGATCCCAAAATGACTAAAAACATCGTTAAACGAGGCGTTACAGAGTTAATTACTCCTGGAGTGTCTTTCAATGACGAAGTATTACACACCAAAACAAATAATTTTTTAGCAGCGGTTCACTTTGATAAAAAACAGCTCGGAATTTCATTTTTAGATATTTCTACAGGCGAGTATTTAGTGGCACAAGGCAATACAGAATACATAGATAAATTATTACAAAACTTTAATCCGAGTGAGGTTTTGGTTCAAAAACAAAACAAACAAGAGTTTTTAACACTTTTTGAAAACCGATACTATACATTTTACCTAGATGATTGGGTTTTTCAAAAGGAATATGCCAACGAAACTTTACAAAGTCATTTTGAGGTAAATACCTTGAAAGGTTTTGGTATTGAAGATCTTAAAAATGGAATTATAGCCGCTGGAGCCGTCTTGTATTATTTATCGGAAACACAACACAACCAACTAAAGCATATTCAATCTATTCGAAGAATTGCTGAAGATGATTATGTTTGGATGGACCGCTTTACAGTTCGAAATCTGGAACTTTATAATCCGAATTCTCTAAATGCAGTTACGCTTTTAAATGTTATTGACAAAACAATATCTCCCATGGGAGGGAGACTCCTTAAGCGATGGTTAGCACTTCCTTTAAAAAATATTGACAGCATTAAAAAGCGCCACGAATTGGTTAAATTTTTTATAGATTCGGATGCTTTTTCACAAACAGTCAGCTATCAATTGCAACAAATATCAGACTTAGAGCGCTTGATTTCTAAAGTTGCAACCTCCAAAGCATCTCCAAGAGAAATTGTCTTGCTAAAAGACTCTTTAAAAGCCATTATACCCATTAAAGTGGCTGCAGAAAAAAGCAAAAACAGCACCGTTAAAGAGCTCGGTAATCAATTACACAGTGCTACTGATTTAATTGAAAAAATTTCTGAAACATTATTTGAAAATGCACCTGTAAACATTAATAAAGGAAATGCCATTGCAGCAGGTGTGCATCAAGAACTGGATGATTTACGTGCAATTTCAAGTTCTGGAAAAGAATATTTAAATGCGATGTTGTTGCGTGAAACAGAAAACACAGGGATTGCAAGTTTGAAAATTTCCTTTAATAATGTTTTTGGTTATTTTATCGAAGTTAGAAACGCCCACAAAGACAAGGTTCCTGAGGAGTGGACAAGGAAGCAAACCCTTGTAAATGCGGAGCGTTATATTACAGCGGAGCTCAAAGAATATGAAACAAAAATTTTAGGGGCAGAAGACCAAATTCAAAAACTAGAGCAAGAAATATTCTCCAAACTACTACAATACATCATTCAATTTGTACAAATTGTTCAAGAAAATGCAAAAATTATTGCGGAAATTGACTGTTTACTCTCTTTTTCAGTTTTAGCCATTGACAACAATTATGTGCGTCCAATAATGGATGAAAGTACAGATTTAGAGATTAAAAACGGACGACATCCTGTTATTGAGAAACAATTACCTATAGATCAAACCTATGTTGCCAATGATGTAGTGTTGAATAGAACACAACAGCAAATAATTATGATTACCGGACCAAATATGTCAGGTAAATCAGCAATTTTAAGACAGACAGCGCTCATTGTTTTATTAGCCCAAATGGGGAGTTATGTCCCTGCTCAAAACGCTAAAATTGGTGTTGTAGATAAAATCTTCACACGGGTTGGTGCAAGTGACAACATCTCGATGGGAGAATCTACCTTTATGGTAGAAATGAATGAAACCGCTTCCATTTTAAATAATGTTTCTGATAGAAGTTTAATTCTATTGGATGAAATTGGACGTGGAACCTCTACTTATGACGGAATCTCTATTGCTTGGGCAATTTCAGAATTTTTACACGAACACCCTTCTAAAGCAAAAACACTATTTGCAACGCATTACCACGAGCTCAACGAGATGACCACTACTTTTGAGCGAATAAAAAACTTTAATGTATCTGTAAAAGAACTGAAAGACAACATTGTTTTTTTACGTAAACTGGTTTCGGGTGGCTCAAACCACAGTTTTGGAATACATGTAGCAAAATTGGCTGGAATGCCAAATATGGTCATACATCGAGCCAATAAAATATTGGCTACATTAGAAAAAAACAATAAAAATTCAGAAGTAAAAGAGGTTTTAAAACAGACCCAACACGAAGAAATGCAACTCAGTTTTTTTCAAATGGACGACCCTCTTTTAGAAAATATTCGCGAAGAAATCTTAGCAACAAATATTGATACTTTAACACCTATTGAGGCGTTGATGAAGTTGAATGAAATTAAACGAATGCTGTTGAATAAGTAATCCTTCTATTTTTAAAGATTCTTCAATTCTTTCTTCCCAAAATAATACGTTATAATGGATGCGAACGCGCCAATAAGAGGATCACACAAAATAAATATTCCCCAAATTAAAAAACGTACGCTACTTTTATTTTTCGATGCCAAAACGTACGCTGTAAAAACTAAAACTAGCAATAAAAAAGCAGAAAAAAGTATCACAAAAGGCCCAGTCATTAACCTCTTTTTTTTTAAGTGGAGGTAGTATTAATACGCTATAGTTTCTTTTTTTGTGAAAAAAAGTGGATTAAAGAAATCATACGCTTCTGTTTGTAAAAATAAGACTGTATCTTTGTTGCATGCATACGGTATTCTTATTTATTAGTGGCCCAGAAATAATGGTAATCCTCCTAATTGTGGTGATGGTTTTTGGTGCGGACAAGATTCCTGAAATCGCAAGGGGTTTGGGCAAAGGAATTCGTCAAGTAAAAGACGCTACAAACGATATTAAAAGAGAAATAAAAGACAGTTCGGAAAATATCGGAACTGATACCAGTATTCGTAAAAACATTCACAAAGAAATTGACGCCGTCAAAGACAGTATTGATGA
>TARA_B110000483_G_scaffold21902_1_pt1 | contig 17333 bp, 18 predicted proteins | sample TARA_B110000483 | Tara Oceans TARA_B110000483 (sample SAMEA4398176) | marine metagenome | biome: Polar Biome; feature: [SRF] surface water layer (ENVO:00010504); material: water (ENVO:00002006), including particulate matter (ENVO:01000060) such as... | depth 5 m
CTACAATAGGATCGTCTAATACTTCTTCATTTAACTTAAATCCAGATGAGAACATATCAGAACGGGCTGATTTCATAGATTTTCTAGGAGCATCCATACCTGATAAATCATTCAATTCGTCTTCTAGGTTTGATAAATCGCCTACATCAATATCACTTGATAATCCACTAGTGCCGCCAGATTTTTTCTTATCATTCATTAGTAACTCTATCCCAGAGCCAAAATTGGATGAACTTCTACCACCCATATTTATATCTGTAATATCATCTAAACTATTGTTTATATTAATAGATCTTCCTGAATCTAAATTGCTTATATCGATAATTTCTGGTTCGGTCATTATGAATTAATTAGAAACTTTAATTTTAAATCAAACACATTAATATATATATAATTTGTTGTTTAAGAACCATAATCCTTGTAAAAAACAATCTGCTAAATCATCTTTTTTTTTATGTGTATTAAACATATCTAAATATTGACAAATATCATTATTATTCACTAAAATTTCTTCACATATTTCAATACCTTTATGTTTTCTCTCAGAATATGTTGTTTTTGTTGACACATAATCCTTTAATTTATTAGATGCAGATATAAACTGAATATCTGTTACATCATTTAAAATAAAATATTGTGCTATCATTCCTTGTAGTGTTTTCATTCTATTTGCAATCGGACTAATTTGATTTTCTATTATCACTGTATCTATTTTCATATTTTCGTATAAAGTATTTAATTTATCTTTCAAATTAATACCTATTTCAATTAAATTCAAATCATTACAGTTAACTTTATTGGAAAAGGGAATTACATATTTGTCTGGTATTAGTTTTTCAAAATAATCCAATAATAATACTTTACTTTTTTTATTATCAAATTCAATATTATGTCTTTTAAATATTTCTTTAATATCATTCACTTTTGTCTTTTTTAAATTTTTCATTTCCAATTCTTTATCAATCAATGACAGTCCTGTGTCAGGTATATGTTTTTTACAACAATGAATTTCTTTATTAATGAATTTGGCAGATTTACTACACATAAAACATTTGACATCGATTTCATTACATAGGTTAACAACATCCCAATTTAGTATTTCATATTTTTCCTTATTTTCTACATTGAATAAACACAATGCTAAATTTTTAATTCCTACATCAATACTTAATAACTTCATTGATTTATAATAGAATTATTTATTTAATAATTAAAATTAATTAATAAATAAATATTTAATTAGGATTTGGAATCTTTTGTTTCAAGAATTGATCTTGAGTTATTATTGGTGCTACCATTCTACATTGAAGTTCGTATGATGATAAATATAAATTTTTTAGATCACTATCTTCATAACCATATGGTTGTGATTTCTCCATACAAGATGTATATAAAAATGGTGTGTTGGAAATTGGTTCTCCAGTTCTCATAGCAGGACAGTAACAACAGTTGTCACAAGCTTCTAATTGATTTGCTTTTACAATAGAATCAGCATTCTCAGTAAGAAATTGTCTATATTGTGAGTTTGTCTTAATATCATTTTCTTTTCTGATTTGTTGATTAATGACTGCTCCCGGTTGCCATCGAGCAAAATTTCTTCCATCACTCATAATAGGTGGAAAATCAAAATGAATATTATTAGATCCAGCAGTGCAAGTTCCCCAGCTCATTATATATACTGTGAGAGAAAATGTATTTGGTTATTTATTTCTCCATATCCTCTAATAATTTAAGCATTTCTTTTTTATTTTTTTTATCTCCGTTTTCAATGACTCCACAAGTAATACAATAATCCCTTAAAGCTTGTACGTTTAAAGATTTATAATCTATTTTATCTAGTTTTTTAATTTCCTTATCGATTACAATACTATCTAAGACTACTTTCTCCTTTGTATTATCCTCTGTATTCTCATCATCATTATCATCATCACTTGTATCATCATCATCACTTGTATCATCATCATCTTGATCAATATCAACCAAATTTTCCAATTCCTCTAAACTCGCAATTTCAATATTAGAATTTTCTAAATCATTGGTTCCTTCTAGATGAATAATTTTAACATCACTTGCTTCATTTAATTGGATCAGTTGGGGTTCAATCTCTAACTTAGATCCAACTGATACATCATCATTATTTTCTGTTTCAGCATCACTATCTGATTCATATTCACTATCACTATCACTATCACTATCATCATCATCTGATACATCAATTAATCCATCGTTTGATGGTTGAGAGGTTTCATTAACTTGATGTTGAGGTGGAACACCACCCATTTGATTCATTTGATTCATCCGCTGAGCATTCAATTGTTGACTCATTTCCATATTTGTAATAAATCCCTGTAAAACACGTGCTTGATCCATTTGAGCTTTCTCTAAAACGGAGATTGTTCTCTTGAAATAAAAGAACAATAATGAAGTAAACATAAATATAATGCCTAAACAAAGTAGGGTAATTGGGTTGATTAGAATCTCATACATTATTATTTATTTAATAGATTAATAAAATAGTAAATAAACGTATTATAACTTTGTTAATAAATTATTTGATTCGGTCAATATAAATTCTGGATAATTCAAATCTTTTAAAACTTTTAAGCCTCCTTTAATTTCTGAAATTCCATAATTAATTTTATAAGTATAGTTGAAATTAAAATTATCTTTTGAAATGACATTCATATTACAATTATCAACAATACCATCTATTTTCTTACATAAATCTAATAAATGAGTAGTTAAAATAAAATCGATATTATTCTTTTTAATTAAATATTTAATAAACCCATATGAACTAGCACAAGCTTCGTTTGGATTTGTTCCAGAAAATAATTCGTCAAATATACAAAAATGTTTTTTATTGTCTTCTAAACTCTCTAAAATTTCTTTACATCTCCTTGCTTCTGCTTGAAATAAACTATCTCTACCAGATGTATCTGGAATATTTAAATAACAATGAATTTTGTTATACGGTGATATGACACCCTTTGAATAGAATCCAAATCCAAAGGATTGAGAGAATATAATATTTAATAGAGTCGTTTTAAGAATGGTAGTCTTACCTGAAGCATTTGGCCCAGTTATAGCTATATTTTTCTTCATATTAATAGTATTTTTAACTGGTTCATTATTTAATAAATATGGATAAAAAGCATTCTCAAATTTCATTTTCTTACCAAATTTACATTTATTAATTATTTTCTCTCTATGAAGACTATTTAATCCATTCATATACTCTGAGTATGAATTCAATCCTAAAGTAAATTGAATGGCACTGTTAATATCTGGATTAGTATGAAATTCGTAAAAGTATTTCATTACAAATCCGATTTGATTTGACTTGCTATATATATTTTTAAATTCAAAAGGAGAGATTGTGTTTAGTTTATCTCTCAATCGTATACATAATTCTTTATTAGGTTCTATACTTTCTAAGAATGGTTTATATGTTTTATAATTCGAACAACTCTTCTCCAATGTTTCCATATTTTCAATACTTATATTCAAATAATCTCTCAATAAAAATAGATTATTATGAATAGTATAAAAATTCTTATAAAATCTATAACATACTAAAGAGTTTTGATAAATAGAAAATAAATAAAATCCTAATGATACTAAAGCATATACTCTTTGTTGAATAGAAACATTGCTAAATATATTTGTTATATTACCAAGAGCATGTGATGAAAATATTTTCTTTAACACATCATAATAGCTATCTAGTGTTATATCAACACCGCTATATTTTAACATAAAAAAAGGCACTATTAATAAAATAATTGGCATTATCAAAGTTATAACGGGACTAAATAAATTATATAAACTTAGTATTTGAAGAAATGGTGATGAATTATTTAAAAATTTGAAAAAATCTACATCAACATAATAATACCTATCGATAAAGTTTTCATCATTTTTTATCTCTTTCAACATATCGTAGAATTCATCATACACTTTTTGTTTACCTGCTAATTCTGTGTCTGTTTTCCATTTACTTATTATATTTTGCGTATCCTTTATAAAATTTTTATCATCAGTATAATATTCACACAACTTGTTCAGATTTTCTACACCTATTTTAGACTGTGGATTTATAACTGTTTCTAACAAACTTTTTCTTTCATCACTGTCTTTGGTTAATTCTAATAATTCTAAATCCTCGATAATATTATCGTCTAACTTCTGCTTTTTTTCAACATAAAATATTGGATGTTCAAATTCTGAATTCATTAATTAAATATATTAATTAATAAATCTATAAATTACGAATCAGCTGTATTACCAAATGAATTTGGTAATTCATCTATCTGTGTTTCATAGTAAGACTCAATCTCTTTCATTTTTCTAACATCGCGCCTAGTCACTAAATTTATACCTAAACCCTTTCTTCCCCATCTTCCTGAACGACCAATACGATGAATATATGTATGAATATCTTTTGGTAAATCAAAATTAATAACAGTGCTTACTTGTTGGACATCAATTCCACGAGCAGTTAAATTTGATGAAATCAATACTCTTGCTCCTCCACAACTGAACTCTTTATATGCCTGTTCTCTCTCCTCCTTCTCCATACCACTATGAATTTGACAAACTGGGAAATTATCTTTAATTAATGCTTCACAAAGATCACTTACTCTCTTAATACTATTACAATAAATAATACATTGACTTACTGAAATATGACCATACAGGTCCTTTAATGTCTCATATTTTTGATTATCATTTTCAATAGCTACAAAATACTGTTTAATGCCCTCCAATGTAACATTCTCAGCCTTTACTAAAATGCGAATCGGATCTCTCATAAACTTTTCCGTTAATTGTTGAATCTCATTCGGTAAAGTAGCACTAAAAAGTGTTACCTGAACTTGATTACCCAAAAATTGGAAAATATTATAAACCTGTTCTTTAAATCCCGCAGATAACATCTCATCTGCCTCATCTAAAACTAAAATTTTTATTGTTTTAGCATCAATCTTCTTTCTACGAATCAAATCATGAACTCTTCCAGGTGTTCCTACCAAAACCTGTGGTTTACTCTCCAAATCTTTAATATCGGTATCCATTGATCTCCCTCCAATTAATAACTTACACGAAACATCTAAAAAGGAACCTAATGTTTGAATTACACCATGAATCTGAGTAGCCAATTCTCTTGTTGGTGCCATAATTAATCCTTGAATCTCCTTCTTATTTTCATCAATTCGTTGTAAAGTCGAAACGGAAAAAGCTCCTGTCTTTCCAGTTCCCGATTGAGCTTGTGCTATTACATCTTTACCACTCATAATAGGACCTATACTCTTTGCTTGAATTGGACTTGGTTTTTCAAATCCAAAACTATATATTCCTCGTAATAAATTTTCTTTTAATTCTAATTCATCCCAATTGCTAACAGTTGTAGTCTCCATAAACTATATAATTCTAATTGTTTAAGCCAGTTCATTTCAATATTTATTATTATTTAAAAAAATTGATATAAAATAATAAATTTATAACCATTTATAATATAAGAATGGCGACTGTAATTTATACATTATCTCAAATTGAAAATATTTGTTGGAAAGCGGAACATATTACTTTACCAGAAGATACTATTAAAATAATTAATACCATATCAGAACAAGTTGGTGCCCCTTCTTATGATAAAACTCCTAGCTTTCAAAATAAAAATACACCAGGTGGCGGTAATAGAAGAAAAAAGAAGAATGAAGAAATAAATTCTGAAGATTGGGAAGCTATTCGTTCTTTTCAAAAAACTGAAATCGTTAAAAAAGAAGGCATTGAAAAGGAAATCGATTCTATTCGTTTACTAATTAATAAATTGACTGAAAAGACTTATGATAAGATTATTGAAACAATGATTTCTACCCTTAATGAAATTCAAGAAAATGGTAATTATAATGAAGAGTCTATTAATAAAATTGGGTTTGCTATCTTTAATATGGCTACATCGAACAAATTTAATAGTAATGTTTATGCTAGATTATGTAGTAAACTACTTTCGGAATATGATTTTATGGATAGTATTATTGATAACAATATTACTGAATTTATGAAATTATTTGATAATATGGTCTTTGTTAGTCCAGAAGAAAATTACGACGCTTTCTGCGATATGAATATTTCTAATGATAAAAGACGATCTATGAGTCTATTTCTTACAAATTTATATAAAAACAATGTTATTACGATAGATATTGTTTTTGCGAATATTAGTAATATTCAAAATATACTAATGTCTAACAAAAACGATGTTTCAAAAAAGAAGGAAAATGAAGAACTTTCTGAAAATCTTTATACATTATTAACTAATATCCCATTTCTCATTCTTACAAAACATAATAGTTGGAATATTATTAGTAATAATATTGAATCTATAAAAACTAGTGATTCGAATATTAACTTGGGTATATCATCTAAGTGTAAATTTAAGCATATGGATATTTCTGATAAATTAAAATAAAAATAATATTAAACAAATCATGATTAATATTATATATAAATGAGTACAAATAAATTACAATATGAAATCCAGGAAAACAAAGGTAAACATCAAGAAAATAAGGAGGAAATTGATAGTTTGATTAACAATGAATCTTTTTTTTCGGATTTTGAAGAGGAGTTTGAATACTTTGACTCTGATAATGTTATGGCACAACAAATGGATTACAATCAAAATTATAATATCAATAAATTACATCATATTATCAATTATTATAATTTACCCAAAAGAAAACTTAAAAAAGAAGAACTAATCGATTCAATTGTTCAATTTGAAAATGCTCCTGAAAATTCCACAATTGTTTATAATAGAAAACGATTATGGCATTATTTAAATGAACTTAAAAATGATTCTTATTTTGGAAAATTTGTTATTTTCAATTAAATATTAAATATTAATATATAATTAATTTATAATGGTTAATTCTATATTAGGAAAAGCAAAAGAAATCAATTATCCTGAAATTAAAATACTTGACCCTGAAGATAAAAATTTTGATGCTTCTATGTATGAAATTATGGTTTTAGGAAAAGATATTATCATTGCTTTAGGTCAAGCTAAATATACTTTTATTGATGATAATATTATATATTTTCCAATCTATTTTGTTAAGGATGGTTCTTTTTCAACTCAAATTGGTGTTTATGAAATTGTTGCTGATCAATTACCCAATATTATTGATGAAGATGGTGATGTTATACTAGATGATATTGATAGTCCTTTACTATATTCTTATGTAACTCCTGAGATGTTAACTACAGAGAATAAAAAATCTTCTGGAAAAAAGGAAGAAATTAAAGAAACAATTCCTATTAAAGATACCGATAGTGATGAAATTGAAATTGTTGAAATCACTCCTGAAGAAGAAGCAGTTACTCTCCCTGAACAAACTGATGCTCAAGTAGACAAAGAACAAGCGGAATATAAAAAAGAAAAAGGTCAACCATGGGTTCAAGAATTTTTTCATAGTAATGAGTATCATCTTATTGATAATGAAGGTGGAGGGGATTGTCTATTTGCTACTATTCGTGATGCTTTAAAATCAGAAGACAAAGATGTATCTGTTATGGAATTACGAAGTAAATTATCTGAACAAGTTACTCCAGAAATATATGAACAGTATAAAAATCATTATGATATGTTTGCTACAGCAATAGTGGAAGGAAATGTTGAACTTAAACGATTAAATAAAATGAATTTAGAGTTGAGAGATAGATTAAAAAATTCAAAGGAGAGAAATGAACAAAAACAAATTGTTGAACAAGCTAAAATAGTAGCTGATAAATATAAAACTTTAAAAAATGAATTAAAAACATCTAAGGAGTTGCTACACGAGTTTCGATTTATGAAGAAGGTTCATTCTGTGGAAGATCTTAAAAAAATTATTAAAACGAATGAATATTGGGGAGATACATGGGCCATATCAACCTTAGAGCGAGTTCTTAATATTAAATTAGTATTGTTTTCCAGTGAAGAATGGAAAGAAGGTAGTAGACATAATGTTTTAAATTGTGGTCAATTAAATGATACTATATTAGAAGATGAAGGAAATTTTGAACCACAATATTATATTTTATTAGACTACACTGGTGACCATTATAAATTAATTACTTATAAATATCATAAAATATTTACATTTAGTGAATTACCCTATGTTATTAAGCTTGATGTATCTAAAAATTGTTTACAGGGAACATCTGGTCCCTATAATATAATTCCTCAATTTAAATCATTTAATGATACTCTTGGTGTTGAATTACCAATTGAATTAAATGTTGATGAAATTGTGTCTACTCCAAATGAATTATACACGGATGATATTGTGTTTCAAATCTATAATAGAGCTAATAGTAAACCTTTGCCTGGAAAAGGTAATGGAGAGAAAATCCCTTTAGAAAAGATTGGTGAATTTTCTAAGCTTAAAACTATTGATAACTGGAGAAGAAAATTAGATGATGATTATATTTCACCATTTAAGTTAGATGGTCATGAATGGAAGACTGTAGAACATTATTATCAAGCTAATAAATTTAAAAATACAAATAAAGAATTTTATTTACTTTTCAGTTTGGATAGTAACTCCAAAATTTCCAATAGTCTAGATTTAGCAAAGGCTGCTGGTTCAAAAAGTGGTAAACATAAAGGTGATTTATTAAGAAACAAAGATATTAAAATCGATCCTGAATTTTATGGTGGCAATGAAGATGTTGTATTACAAAATGCCTTATATGCCAAATTTGAACAAGATAATACTGACTTATTAGAAGCATTATTAGAAACTAAAAACGCTAAATTACAACACTATAAAGCTGGTGCGGAACCTAAAATTGAAAATTCGTTAATGATAATTCGAAATAAATTTAAAAATAAGTTAAAACCAAAATAAAGTATTATATAAATAAAATTAAAAATAACATTATTTATATAACTATAGATATGGATAGTATTGAAAAGCTAGATTATGATTACTTGTATAATAATAAATCAGATACAATAATTAATACGCTTCATGATAATATTGAAAAGGCAGATAATTATGTTACTAAAAAAAAGAAAGGTTCCTGTTTTAATTACACTATAACAAAAATTAATACTGTTAGTCAAATACCAAGACCTACTATGTATGATTCACATTTTTTTCCAGATAAAATTAAAAAATATATTGATGAAAATTCAACTTATACTCTACAATTTACATGTACTATTAAAAAAAGAGTTATTAATGTTCATTTTGTTATCTTTGAATACACCACACAAGATGTTCTTTTTATATTAAACAGATATATTCAAATGATTTATATGTGGATGTATATGTTAGATTCTTTTTCGGTAAAGAAATGTTCCAAAATATTGGATTTATATATATATTTAACTCCATTTAAAAAAGAATTACCTGATAATCAGTTAGTAACACTAGATAGTGAACATGTTAATACTGGTTATACTACAGGATGTCGAGAGCAAACCGAAATTGTTTTGTATAGAAAAGAAGAATGGTTTAAAGTGTTTATACACGAAACCTTTCACAATTTCGGATTAGACTTTTCTGATATGAACTTATCATCTATCAATAAATGTATTAGAGAGATATTCAATGTTAATATCGAATATAATTTATATGAAAGTTATTGTGAGGTGTGGGCTAGAATTATGAACACAATGATTTACAGTTATTTCTCTCTACCTAATAAACATAGATCTAATCCTGAAACATTCAGAAATACTTTTAAAGAAAATATGAAAATAGAAGCATATCATTCTCTCTATCAATCTTTAAAGATATTAACATTTATGGATTTGAACTTTAAATTAATAACAGAAAAATCAAAGGATAATATTGAAATATGTAATCACTTATATAGAGAGAAAACATCTGTTTTTAGTTATTATATTATAACTAGTCTATTGATGAATAATTATATAAATTTTCTAGGATGGTGTGTTAAACATAATAATATATTATTACAGTTCAGAAAAACACCTGGTAATTTGGATAAATATATAGAATTTATTAAAGAATCTTGTAAAAATCCACATATAAAGAAAAATATTAAAAAACTGGAAAAAATAATTGGGAAAACAGATAATATTAGTAAAAATCTTAAAATGACGATTATAGAAATTCCTAATATCATTTAAGTAGACATTTTATCATTTATAATTCGTTGTTATAATATCACTACTTATTATGGCTCGTGGTTCCTTCATATTTACATAATATATATCAAATTTATTTGGAATAGACATATTATATTCATAGCATAATAGCAAACAAGGTTGTTTATCAAAAATGATTTGAATTCTAAAACCCGATTTATTTGAAGATAATTCTGCGTTTTCCAGAATTGTCTGTTTCTTATTGATAATAGGTATAATTGTATTGTATCTTTCATCATGTTTATGGATTACATTTACATATTTATGATAATCAATACTATTTTTTATTTTATATTTATACTTGATACGCCCATCATATTCACATATAAGATTTACTAATTCATATGGAAGTTTTTTCATATGAATTTCTCTCTTCATCTCTTGTTCTCTTAGTTTGCTTTGACTTCTAGTTAACATCTTATTGTATTTAAAAATATACTGTAATGAAATATATTATTCAATTTTATATTTTATAAGAAATTATCGTATAAATTTATCCTCGAAAATCTGAATATATATATATTAATTATACATTTTCTATTTTCAGAGGAATAAATTAAAAAATTGAAACAATTTAAATATATAAAAATACTTATATTATAAAATGGTGACTACAGTAAATACTTTTGAAGAACAATACGAATACGCAAAAAATGCGGCTATTAATGCTATAAAAGCTGGACAAAATGTGGTTCTATGGGGAAGAGCAAGAAGTGGGAAATCACATCTTTTAATGGAGTTGCGGTCATTAGCAGAGGATAACGATTACCTTCCTGTGCCTGAACTATCTCGAGGAGACACTGTTAGAACGATAAATATGTATTTAAATTATACAAAAAAACATAAATGGATTATGGGTTCCAATTGTCTAGATAATCTTGTAAAAACATTAAAGTATCAACCATTTGTACTTATAAGTATGGACGATTTCGCACATCCAAAATATTCAAAGCTTCGTTCTGGTAAAGCTCTTAATTAAATTACAAATACTTATATGAACTCAATTAAAGTGGTTTTGACAATATAGACTATCTATTATTTGCTTTTTTCTACATTTTTTATCCTTTTCAATATGACAGCAATTATGTTTACCTTTTTTATAGGAATACATTCCATTTTTTAATATATTTTTATTCTTTCTCCATTCTCTACTTGCCTCATCGAAATCAATATTAACATTAATTTCTCTCTTCAACATTTCTTCTTCTCTTAATTTGCTTTGACTTCTAGTTATCATCTTACTGTTTTTTAAAATATACTGAACTGAATATACTATTCAATTTTATAAGAAATTATAAAATATAAAATTGAATACATTTAATTCTGGTTAATCATATTAAAATATAATATGGGAATCAAGAATCTAAACCGCTACTTACAACAACAATGTTCCGAAGGGATCAAAAAAATTTCATTAAATGATCTTAGAGGGAAAAAGATTGCTATAGATACTAGTATATATTTGTATCGTTTTACAGGAGAGAATGCTCTCTTAGAAAACTTTTATTTAATGATTTCGATTTTCAGAGAATACAATATTATTCCTTTATTTGTGTTTGATGGTAAGCCTCCAAAGGAAAAAAACGAACTACTAAAAAAGCGAAGAGATGATAAAAAAATTGCTCAGAATAAATATAACGAACTAAAGGATAAATTAGATGCTGGTAATGAAACTAATATTAAAGAAATAAAGGAAATAAAAGAAAATATGGAAATATTAAAAAAAGATTTTATCAAAGTTCATCACACAGATATAGAAAATGTAAAGGAATTAATTAAAGCACTAGGTGTTTCTTATATTGAAGCTCCAGGTGAAGCAGACAAGTTATGTGCCAAATTGGTTTGTAAAAATAATGTTTATGCTTGTTTAAGTGAAGATATGGATTTATTTGTATATGGAACTACTCGTGTCTTAAGATATCTTAGTCTTCTGAATAAAACTGTTATTATGTATGATACGAAAAGCATTCTTTCACAACTAAATCTTACATTAGACGAATTTAAAAGTATTTGTATTATTTCAGGAACAGATTATGAAACTCCTACTGATAATTCATTATTTAAAACATTAAAGTATTTTAAAAAATACAAAAAGAGCGATAAATTTGATTTCTATGAATGGTTAGATGAAAACACAAATTATGTCGATAACATATATAATTTATATGGAGTTATATCCCTATTTAATCTAGGTAATATGCCAGAATATAAAGATTTTGAAAAAATTAGAATTATGAATAGTCCAATCAATGAAAGTATTCTAAAAAATATTATGGAAAAGGAGGATTTTATATTTGTTAATTAATAATGTAACATATTATCATATTATTAATTTTTTATTTTTTGATTATTTTGATTTTTATTATTTAAGCACTTGCTGCTGCGGCAGCAGTAGCAGCTGCTACCTTATCACCTGCCTTGGCAAAGTGAGGTGACATATACTTCTGGAGGTTGAAGTAGGTAAGCTCATCACCCTTCTTAAGCTTAAGAAGGCCAGTAAGCTTCTTGTCAGCAATGATCTTGCGGCCATTGTCCTTGTCTTGGAGCTTGTGCTCACGGATGTAAGCGTTAATCTCACGAGTTACCTCAGTGCGAGCCATCTCGGTTCCCTCAGGCTTACCGAGGAAAGCAGCAAGCTCATTGGAGATAAGAGTAGGCTTGACGAAACCAGAAGGAGCACGGTTTCCGGTCTTTCTCTTGCGCTTAGCACTAATCTTAGCAGCAGCCTTGATCTCGCGGCTGACTTGACGCTCAAGTCCACGGAACTCAGTGCGAAGGGAAGAGAATTGAGAGCTGACGGCTTGGAGCTTAGCCATAAACTCGCCAAATTGGTCAATTACAGTAGGAGCTGCGACCTCAACAGCAGCAGGCTCCTCAACGGGGGCAGCAGCTTGAGTCTCAACAACAGGAGCAGGGGTCTCTGCCTTCTTGGCAGCAGTCTTGGTGGCGGTCTTGGTAGTGGTGGTTGTCTTCTTAGTAGGCATTATACACTTATTAGATATATCTTTTTAAGCCTTTTAACGCAATATATATTATATATTATGATTGGTTATCATAAGGATAAAAAATGCCTAAATAAATTAAATATTTTTAATAAAACGAATTAAAAATAATTTATATTTAATGAGCTACAGCTTGAAATAACCATGGTAAAGATGTTCTGGCATCTTCACTAACTAATGTTAAGGCTGCTAATACATAATATGCTCCTAAAGCTCGCTTGTCTGTCGTATGAGCAGATTTTGTTAAATATTCTATCACTTTAATAGCAGACTTCATTAAAATATCATCTGTTTGATTTTGTGCTAAATGTAAATTCATTCCTATAAATGGATTTCCATGTGGAGGAACAATTTCTCTCATCACATTCGGTGTTAATTGTGCTCGATAATGCCAAATATCATACATTTCTCTAATAAATAATACCAACATATGTCTAGGCAAATTTGATAGCCAATTGCTATCAGCATAATTTCCTAATTCATTTATATATTGAAATACTTCAATAATTTTTAATCTTAATTGTTGCTTAGGATCTATTATTTCTGCTTCCTCAATGATAATATGTTCTATGCTATTTACCTTTGCTACTCTTAGGTAATGAGAGAAATTATTAATAAAATTCTTATCTAATGGTTCTCTGTTATACGGATTTAATGGGAGTTTATTTTGTTGAATATCATATTTAGTTTTCTTACAGACTAATTCGTAGAGAGAAATTATATTACATCCGTAAACATTATTCTCACTATCTTTGAAACTATAAAATTGATTAAATGGTATTTCTTTTAATGGATCCAATGTAGCAAAATCAGAATCATTTATACAAATAGAACGATTTTTAAATCCTGGACCAGCCAATTTCTCGTATTTTCTAAAAAAGAATCCACGAATATTCTTTTGAATTGTAATTGCAAAGAGAGAATACTTTAAAAAATTATAAATGTTATTAATTAATTCATCCTTATTACCTGTTTTTCGGATATTATAATGATTACATATTAATTTTAATTGCGACACCTTATATTGGTTTACTTTCATTAATTCATATTCATCCATCCGTATGATACGAAAATCATCATCTTTCATTTTGAATTTTTTTTTTGTATTAGATATATTATCAAATATAGTATCTTTTAAAAAATTATGGCATATTTCCTTCTTGGTGTTAGTCTTCATTATTAATATAATATTAGATTTATATTTATATCATTTCGTATATCATCATCATATGTATTCCAAGATTAGTAGTCCAATTTATTTTAAACAAAAAATCGTATTTTTCTAATGACTTTTTCCTAAATTAATTCAAAATTAATTCATTCTAAATTAAATATACCTACATGTATGTAGTCAAACTGAATTTAATTTAATTTCTTATTATTATAAAAAAAAATTGATTTAAAGAATCCTCGACTATATAGATTAATATACTAAGATGGCAATGAGTTCTAAGACAATCCTTTCCGGTGCTGATTTTACACCCGCTTCCGATATTAAATACTCCAAACCTAAGGTTGACGCCCGTGGTGGTAAGAGTGTTGGTATTCTGAATTCGAGTTCTAATGGAGCAACCTATATTTCTACTCCACTAATGCTCACCTGGGGTGTTAGTGATTATGAAGGCAATGAGCGTTATGAAATGGCGCTCCAGTTTCCTAGTGAGGAATACGCTACTGATGATACTACTAATTTTATGACAAATATGATGGCATTTGAAGCCAAGATTAAGGCTGATGCTGGTAAGAATGCTAAGGAGTGGTTCGGTAAGGCTAAGATGAGTGAAGACGCAATTGATGCTCTATGGACACCTATGTTGAAGTATCGTAAGAATAAGGATACTCTTGAGCCTGATACTACATCAGCTCCTACTCTTAGAGTTAAGATTCCTTTCTGGGATGGTGAGTGGAAGACTGAACTTTACAATGTTGACCAACAGCCTATTTATCCTGACCCCGAGGGTGGCTCAATGACTCCTAAGGACCTAATTGTTAAGGGCACTCATGTAGCAATTGTTCTACAATGTGGTGGACTTTGGTTCGCTAATGGTAAGTTTGGAGTAACTTGGAGGCTATTCCAAGGTGTTGTCAAGCCTAAGGCTACTATGCGTGGTAAGTGTCACATCTTTCTAGATGCTGCTGACAAGGAGAAGTTAGCTAAGCAAGATGTTCCTGATGATGAGGAGGATGAGGAGGATGATGTTGATAATACACAGGTTGAGGATTCTGAAGATGAGTCGCCTCAAATTAAGGCCGAGGTAACAGCTGCTATTGAAGAGGCACCTGCTGTTAAGAAGGTGATTAAGAAGAAGGTTATCAAGAAGAAGGCATAACTCAATAAAAAATCATAAAAAATAAATAACAATAAATAACTCAATAAAAATTATAAATTTTTTCTTTGTAGTATTGTGAAATACTTATATTTTTATTTAAAATTGATGATAAAAATATAAACAATAATTATATTATTATATAACTATGACAACAATTCATATTGAAAATGCTGACTGTATTGAATACCTTAAATCTTTTGAATCAAATAGCATAGATTGTGTTATTACCGATCCTCCTTACTTTATTGATAAATTAGATAACAAATGGTCTGCTGATGATATTAGTAACGACAAGAAAAATAGCCATATTAAACATTTACCAAAGGGTATGAAATTTGATAAAAAACAAGTTAAACAATTATATGATTATTATCTTGAACTAAGTCAACTATTGTTTGATAAATTAAAACCTGGTGGTTATTTCTTATCATTCTCATCACCTAGATTATATCATGCTATTGCTATGGCTTGTGATATTGCTGGATTCGAAATTAGAGATATGATTAATTGGACATATACTCAGACAATGCCAAAGGGAATGAGTGTTACTCATATTATTAATAAAATGGATATTTCTGAAGAAGAAAAGTCTGCTCTAGTCGAAGAATATAAAGACTTTAAAACACCACAAATTAAATCTTGTTTCGAACCCATATGTGTAGCTATGAAACCTATTGGTAAATTAACATTTATTAAAAATGAATTGAATTTCAAAACTGGACTAATTGATTTCTCTCAAAAAGTTGGTATTGGTGGCGATAGAGTTCCTGCTAACATTATTACAACAGAAGAATATAATGAAACTTATGATAAAAATTTCCTCATACCCAAACCGAATAAAAAAGAAAAGGGTGAACATAACTCACATATAACAGTTAAACCTATTCAGCTTATTGAACATCTTATTAAAATTTTCAGTAAGAAGAATTCTTTAGTTGTTGACCCTTTCCTTGGTAGTGGAACTACCGCCATAGCATGTAAAAACACAGATAGAAATTGTATTGGTATTGAAATTAATCCAGAATATTATGAAATTAGTCGGACTCGATGCGAACTCGATGCGAACTATAATTCTAATGATGGAGCATAATCTCTCAAGTTAATCAATTGCTCTTTTGTATATGGCAATTGATTAGCATCATTCATCTCTTGAAAAGTCTTTGGTGTTGGAATCTTTGTTAATGTATCCAGAAATATATATTTATCTCTATATTTTGCTTGAATTGGTGGCTGAAGAACTAAATTACTCATAGCATTATCAGTAGAGTTCGGATTCTTATGACCTAATTGCCATTCACTATTAGCAATATCAACATAATCTGCTTTAATAGTTGACTTTATTTTATCAATTTCAGTATTTTTTTGTTCATCTGTTCCATCATATGTAAAATTTTTTCTCATTTTATGTTTATTCGATAATGTATATGGTTCTACAATATAATTCTTACCTCGTTCGCCACTCGTCTTGATTCCCCATTGTTCATGTTTATTAAATAATTGAATTGAATCTCTCGTAGATATATTAAATTTTTTGACAAATTCATCACATTCTGGACGACTCCAATGATGTCCTGATGTTAGTAACATAGCACACAATGCTTGTCCATTACCCGTAGTAAGCTTTGGATATTTAAGATTATTACCGTCGGCGAATTCAATAAATGAATCAGGATACTTAGTTAGATCCTCTACATTCAGAGTTGAAACAACAACTGGAATAGTATTCATTTTGTTCTCAAACAATAAGATAACAGAAATTCTCTTTAGGAATGACACTTTGTTTTTGGTTAACACTAATTAACAAAAAAACATTCAATTTTATTTAAATTCATT
>TARA_B110000483_G_scaffold104329_1_pt1 | contig 17155 bp, 13 predicted proteins | sample TARA_B110000483 | Tara Oceans TARA_B110000483 (sample SAMEA4398176) | marine metagenome | biome: Polar Biome; feature: [SRF] surface water layer (ENVO:00010504); material: water (ENVO:00002006), including particulate matter (ENVO:01000060) such as... | depth 5 m
AAAAAAATAGATGCAGAGCTGAATCAATTCGAGGCAATCGCAATAGAGAGTCAAGTATACAGGATTTATGATGTCTATAAAATTGTAAAAGTTATAATAAAGGAATGGAATTTCGTGCTAGAAGAGATGAAATTACTGCGATAGCTATATAACAGTTTTATGTATAAAACTTAGGAGTTATATTTCAAATTGTTCAGGATTCTAGTTTGCAAATGTATAGTATGCCGAGTAGGTTGTTTTGTTCAAAAAATTGATTCTATGACAATGGACGTGGCGGCAGTAATACTAGTAATTATAGAGGTGAATTCTCTAGTTTTAGAATTATAGCATATTGAGACTCGAATGACTGTAACAAGAAAATAAAAGATCATAACGCCTCAAAGACTTATATGGATGATTACTCTTATGTAACTGATCTGGGGGTTGAAAAAGATCCAAACAAATGGCTTACTAAGATTACATACTATATCAACGAAAAGTAATGAGATTGAAAGCCCACTTAGCTCTTCTATCCGTGGCTCTAATTTACGGAGCTAATTATACAATAGCAAAAAACGTATTAGATCAGGATTACCTAAAGCCAAATGGTTTTATTTTATTGAGGGTAATTAGTGGTTTTGTTCTATTTACTATTTTACACGCATTATTCATAAAAGAGAAGGTAGACAGAAAAGATTTGGGACTTTTGGCTATTTGCGGTCTCTTTGGAATAGCTATTAACCAATTGTTTTTCTTTAAAGGCTTAGGTGCGACCTCTCCTGTGCATGCTTCTCTGATAATGGTAGTAACTCCAATCATTGTGCTGATTTTATCTTCTATATATCTAACAGAAAGAATAAGATGGTGGAAAGTATTAGGAATAATAGTGGGTATGATTGGTGCAATGCTGTTAATAACGAAGGGCAGTTCGGGTAATAATAGTATGTCTAGTTCATTAGGTGATTTATATATACTTATTAATGCAACTAGCTACGCCTTGTATCTGGTTTTCGCAAAAAACTTAATGAAGAAGTACCACCCATTTACAGTAATGAAATGGATATTTAGTTTTGGATTGATTGTCGTGATTCCATTTGGCATTGGAGATTTATCGGGAGTCGTCTGGAGTAGTTTTCCGATAGATATTTGGGTGGCTATAATTTACGTTCTAGTATTTACAACCTTTTTTGCTTACCTACTAAACGCATATGCCCTATCGACGGTTAATCCCACAACTGCTAGTGCGTATATCTATATGCAACCTCTTATTGCCAGTACAATTGCAGTACTCTGGTATAATGATTCATTATCAAGTGTAAAGGTCCTGAGTGCCGCATTAATATTTATTGGTGTATACATGATTTCATTACAGAAGAGAAAGAGAAATGTCTAATCAGATATAAATAATCCAATAATAATTTGGCTAGAAATAGCTGAATGAGACTTTCAAAAAACAATAGTAAAAGTATATGCTCATAACTGTAATAAAAGTAGGAAATCACTATCTTTGCACCGATTTTCGGATCACATTAATAGTTAAGAAATAAATTGTATTAAAGACATGGCTAACATTGGCAAAATCAAACAGATAATCGGACCTGTAGTTGACGTAAGTTTCTCAGCAGAAGGATCGACGTTACCACAGATTCTTAATGCATTGAGCATTAAAAGAGCAGATGGAACGGAACTAGTATTCGAAGTACAACAGCACCTTGGTGAAGATAGTGTAAGAGCTATAGCCATGGAATCTACAGAAGGTCTTACTAGAGGAACGGAGGTTATTGACCTTGGAACTCCTATTTCAATGCCTACTGGTGAGCAAATCAAAGGTAGATTATTTAATGTAGTAGGAGAGCCTATAGACGGAATCGGACCTGTAGACATGTCTGTTAATACGTCATCAATACACAGAAAACCACCTAGATTCGAAGATCTATCTACCGAGTCAGAAGTTCTTTTTACAGGAATAAAGGTAATTGATCTTATTGAACCTTATGTTAAGGGTGGTAAAATCGGTCTTTTCGGAGGAGCCGGTGTAGGTAAAACTGTGTTAATTCAGGAGCTTATTAATAATATAGCAAAAGGATATGATGGTATATCGGTATTTGCGGGTGTAGGTGAGAGAACAAGAGAGGGTAATGATTTACTAAGAGAGATGTTAGAATCTGGCATCATTAACTATGGAGAGGATTTTTTGCACTCTATGGAAGAAGGTGGATGGGATCTATCAAAAGTCGATAAGTCTAAACTAAAAGAATCAAAAGCGACATTCGTATTTGGCCAAATGAATGAGCCTCCTGGGGCAAGAGCAAGAGTTGCTCTGTCTGGTCTTACGTTAGCAGAGTATTATAGAGATGGTGATCTTACAGATCCTAACGGTGGTAAGGATATATTATTCTTTATAGATAATATTTTCAGATTTACACAAGCTGGATCTGAAGTATCTGCCCTATTAGGAAGGATGCCATCAGCCGTAGGTTACCAGCCTACATTGGCTTCAGAGATGGGACTTATGCAAGAACGTATTACATCTACTAAGAGAGGATCTATTACATCTGTTCAAGCGGTATATGTACCTGCGGATGATTTAACGGATCCAGCACCTGCAACTACTTTCGCTCACCTTGATGCAACTACTGTACTTTCAAGAAAAATTGCTTCTCTAGGTATTTACCCGGCGGTGGATCCTTTAGATAGTACTTCTAGAATTCTTGATCCAGCGATTATAGGTGAGGAGCACTACAATACAGCGGAGAAAGTAAAGCAGATTTTACAGAGATATAATGAGCTTCAAGATATTATCGCGATCCTTGGTATGGAAGAACTGTCAGAAGAAGATAAGAGTGTAGTTTATAGAGCGAGAAAAGTACAAAGATTTTTATCTCAGCCATTTCACGTAGCAGAACAGTTTACAGGTCTTCCTGGAGTACTAGTGCCTATCGAGGAAACTATCAAAGGATTCAATATGATCATGGATGGTGAGATGGATGAATATCCTGAAGCAGCATTCAACTTAAAAGGTAATATCGAAGAAGTTATCGAAGCGGGTAAGAAGATGTTAGCTCAAGGGTAATATTGAATATTTTAGAAATAAGTAAATAGATATGAACTTAGTAGTACTTACACCATCAAGACAGATATTCGAAGGAGAAATTACATCAGTAAAAGTACCTGGAATCTCTGGGCAATTTGAAATACTTAAAGGACATGCTCCTATAGTGTCGGCATTAGAGGAAGGTGTAATCACAGTAAGAGATGTTGGTGGTTATTCACAGACATACGGAATCACTAAAGGATTTGTTGAAGTTTTGGGAAAGGAAGTAGCGTTATTAGTGCAGGAAGCTGAAGTATAATTTTATACCTAGAAAGATTTTATTTAGAGGTGATCCATTATTTGGATCGCCTCTTTTTTTTGGGCATTTATTTTTTAAGTTTGGAAGTAAGTTAGAGTATTATTTCTGGGGTATTTTTTTGGGAAGATTGTAAGAAGCCCGACGAATTTGGGAAAAACGATTTAAATTTCAAAGATTACTTTTCATCCACATTTATTTTCTTTAGCGATAGTTTATCTTTCGAATACTTCTATGCTCTTTTTTTTAACTATGAGATCTGTGAATTTGCCATGAAATCTGGTAGCCCTGACGATATGATTATCTATCCAGTGGTAATTCCCTCCACGTGGCTTGCCCATAACAAGTCCATGATATTTGAAATTATGCTTTGCTAACCAAAACTCTGTTACTTCTCGGTGATTTTCAGTACGAGATGTGAAAAAAGTAATGAAGTGGCCATCCTCGTGCCATTTGTTTAGTATTTCAAGTGCATCAGCGAAGGGTTCGCAGGTAGCCATGCGCTCAGGCTCTTCGTTAGGTACATCTTCCGTTACAGTACCATCGATATCTATAAGGTAGTTTTTTACTTCTTCTGGAAGAATAGGGCTGATTGCCTCTCCTTTCTCGTTTCTGAGATCTTTTAGCTTATTGTCCATATAATATAGTTAATGTAAATTGAATTAAAATCTAATATACAGGGTAGGATCTACGTGGTATCCTCCGTACCATAGCTCAAAATGAAGGTGAGGGCCGTCAGAGAGTTCTCCAGTATTGCCTATAATAGCAATGGCTTCTCCTGCTTCAACTCTGTCTCCAGCTTTCTTCAGTAATGCTGAGTTATGCTTATAGGTTGATAGTATATTTTGAGGGTGCTGAATAATGATTGTATTTCCAGTTTCTAAAGTCCAATCAGAGCTGATTACAATACCTTGCATTGTCGCTTGTATAGGTGTGTCTTTGGATGCTATGACATCTACACCTAAGTGCTCTATTTCTGGTGCGTATTTAGAGCTGATAGTCCCCCTTAGTGGAGGTACAAATGATAGTTGGTCCAACTTTAGAGATCTGGCAGTTTCCGCAACTTGAGCACCAGAAAGTTCGACATTTTCAGATAACACGGGCTTGTTTAGGCTTTGTAGGTCTGGTAATTTAGCATCTGAATTGCCAGACAGTAAAGTACGGAGACTGTTGATATAGACTTGTTGGTTGGACACTATAGATGTAAGTGTGTCCATCTCCGATTTCAGTTGAATAAATTCACTATTCTCTTCTATTTCTCCAAAACCAGGCACTAGCTTACGAGCAGGAGTAAAGAAAAAAAGAGATAAAATAAGTGCTGCCATTCCTATGAATAATACGGAAAGCATTGTGTAAACATTTAGTCTAGATAGCTTATAAGAATCTATCTCTTGGAATGTTTCTTCATCCAAAATGACTACCTTAAATGATTGTTGTGCTTTTTCCCAGAATGTAATATCTTCCTTATTTTCCTTAGACATCTGTATCTCTTATTAATAACTGATTATTCTATAGGCACAAATGTACAAGAATGGCACGCTATTAGCCTCCTTTTAGACTAGATAAGCGCTACAAATTGATGATAAATATTTCGATAATAATATTAAAGTACTAGGAATTATATAAATAGTCTAAAATCAAATATAAAGTACTAGTTATCAGTTATAATACGTGGCAGAGAAAGAAGTAATTTAGGCTTAATAGTATATTTTTGTGACATACTAAGCGATTAGGACTTTAAAAGATACAACATCTACTCAAAAAAGGATAATTTAATTTGATTCAGAATAAAAGAATATTGTTCATTTTATTAGCTGTAATGGCCATTATGATCAGTAGCTGTGCTACCAAGAAAAGAAAGGACGAAGTCTCTGGTTTTAAGAAATTTTATCACACGTTCACTTCTAAGTATAACGGGTACTTCAACGCTAACGAGTTGATGGAAGAAAGTTTTGCTGCACTAGAGACTTCTCGTCAAGATAACTATAATCAGATATTACCGATCTATACCTACACGGATGTAGATAATCCCAAGATGGTGGCTAGTCAATTGGATTTAGCTATAGAAAAGGTGATCAGAGTTGCTACTATACATGAATTAGGTGAGTATGTAGATGATTGTTATGTTCTTATGGGTAAAGCCCAATATCTAAAGCAAGATTACGAAACTGCACAAGAGACGTTTGAGTTTTTTCAAGAAGAGTTTAATCCTGCGAATCCTTATGGTAGTAATTATAAGAAAAAGAAGAAATCTATCAAGCAGAAGAAAAGAGATAGGGATATAGAAAAGGAGAATCAAAAGGAATTAAAAAAGAAAGAAAAAGAGGAGAAAGAAGAGCAAAGAGAGAAAGACAGAAAGGAAAAAGAGAAGTTGAAGAAAGAAGCCAAAAAGGCTAAGGAAGAGGGTCGAAAGAAAAGAAAAAAGGAAAAGAAAGAAGAGGAAAAACGTAGAAAGAAAGAAAGGGAGGATCGAAAGAAAAGTAATAAGAGAAGCAAAAAAAGTGGAGGTAAAAAGAAAAGAGCTCCAAAAGACGAAAAGGAGAAAGAAGAAACGGAATCAATTATAGAAGTAGAGGAAACAAAAGTAGATCTTGTTAAAAATGAAGCTAATTCTGATGTGGAATCTGAATTGAATCTTATGGAAGAAGATCAAAAAGAAGTGGCTGTATCTGAGGATGTTGGTGAAGAAGAAGTGATACCCAAAAAGAAGAAAGAAAAGAAGGAAGATGATACAGCATATTCAGAAGGGATGCTGTGGTTAGCAAAGACATATATCGAAAGAGGAAAATACAGTAACGCTGAATATCTACTCAGAAAGTTAAGCCAGTCGATGGTGAAAAAAGAAGTAGAGAGAGAGATTCCAGTTGCAAAATCTTACCTATATATGGTTCAGAAAGAATACGACAAGGCTATACCTGAGCTAAGAAAAGCGATAGATGTATCGAATGATGGTAAGCTCAAAGCGAGATATGCTTATATCATAGCTCAGTTATATCAGAAGAAAAATGATTATGCTAGCGCATTGAGTGCTTTTCAAGAGGTAAAAGATCATAAAGGTAATTTCCGTATGGATTTCAATGCTGATCTAAGCATCGCAAAAAATGGATTACTTGCAGGAACAGAATCTAATGAGCTAGCATCAGAAAAGATCAATAAGATGTTAGGTGAAGAAAAATATTCTGAATTTAGAGACCAGATTTATTTTACTCTGGGTGAGATATCACTTGCTCAAAATAATGATAAAGAGGCTCTAATTAATTTTACTTTGTCAATAAGAAATAATCTCAACAATCCTCCGCTTAAGTCTGAGGCATATTATTATATGGCTACACTCAACTTTGAAAAAGAGGAATATGTAGCTGCTAAGTACTATTATGATAGTACACTTATGAGTATGAACAAGCTAGATGAGCGCTATAATGAAGTTTCTTTATATACAAAGAACCTAAGTCGTATAGCTCGTAACATTGAGACAATTGAGCTTCAGGATAGTCTATTGTTTCTGAGTGGACTATCTCAAGAAAAGCTGGATAAACTCGCTGATATGCTAGTTCTTGAGCAAAGAGCGGCTGATGAGGAAGTTGAGAAAAATAAGAGTAAAGGGAAAACAAGTCAGCCAAAAATGGGTAGTGGAAGACAGAATAGTAGAAAAAGAGGCTTTGGAAACAGCAAATTTTTCGCTTATAACTTGGCGGCTAAGGAGAAAGGGGCTAACGAATTTAGGAAGAGATGGGGCGATAGAAAATTAGAAGATAACTGGAGAAGATTAGATAGTCAATCTTTCAATACGTTTGATGATGAGGATGTAGAAGAAGAGGAAGAAAAGGAAATCACAGATGCTGAAAGAAAAAGAGCGTTAGTTGATGTACCAAGTACCCCGGCATCTTTAGAAAAAGCAAATGCTGCAATAGAAGAAGCCCTATATGATCTAGGTGTTGCATTTAGAGGGGCTGTAAAAAACTATCAGAAGTCGGTAGATGCTTTAGAAAAGTTGGTAGTTAGATATCCTCAATCAGAGAAAATTTTAGATGTATATTACTATTTGTATCTATCATATTCTGATTTGGGCAATAGTAACAAAGCGGAATACTATAAGAATAGAATAATACAGGAGTTTCCTGATAGTAGATTTGCTAAGGCACTACAAGATCCTAACTATTTTGCTAGCCTTAAGGATGAGAACAACTCTGTAGAGCTCTACTATGATAATACGTATGAGTTGTTTGATAATGGTAAGTATATTAATGTAAAAAATAGAATAGCTGAGTCTGAAACACTCTTTGGAAAGGAGAATGCAATGAAGGCTAAATTTAGTCTTTTGTCTGCAATGGTAACTGGTGCGGAGGAAGGGAAAGAAGGTTATATCAAATCTCTGCAAGATGTAATTACTAGGCATCCTGATACTCCGCAGCAAATCAGAGCTCAAGAAATTATGAGATTCCTAAAAGGAGATAGCGATGCTTTTGAAGTAGTAGAGATCAAAGAAGTGGATGATATCTTTGACTTAGAGGAAGATAAATTACACTATGTAGCTATAGTGGTATACGAGTCTGATAATGAAAAGTTTACAGATGCTAAGATAGCGGTATCTAATTTCAATAAGAGATACTATAGAACTAAGAAACTACAGATATCCGATATTTTTCTCAATCGAGACGAAGGCTCACAAATCATATTGATTAGGAAGTTTAAGAACATGAAAGAGTCTATGGACTATTATGATACTGTAGAGAAGAATAAAGTAGATTATATTAAGGGTACTGAAATAGCCTTCGATGTATATCCTATTACACAAAGAAACTACAGAAAGATCATCAGTGAAAGATCAGCTAGTAAGTACCGTGTATTCTTTCAGAAGAACTATAAGAAGAAATAAACTACAGGTTAAGAAAAACTCAAAAGGTGCTAGTGCGAAAGTGCTGACACTTTTTTTTGATATGTTTTGTAGAGTTATCAGCCATCGATGGGCAATAGTTGCCGCAGGAATATCATGCAGATCGTTCTTAACATTAATAAATTTAACGATTTTGACTGACGAAAACATCGAATGGCAATAAGGATATCTATATCCGACACTCAAAAAATTGGAAAAGAAAAGAACTAGTTAGATTTAGATGTATTCAGATTATGTCAGGTAAAAAAAGTATTATAAATAACTATTAATGGCACCAATGGGCTAAAAAGATATAAGAGTCAATGGATGTTAGCCAATGAACTAATAAATGTTCTACGGACTAGATAAAATGTCTGTAAAGTTTTGTAAATAGTGATTATAAATAAGTTGACTGAATTCTTTATCATTGTATAATCGATCATCCATTATACTAAAACTATATAAGTCATGAGTCAAGGCGGAAAATCAGCAATATTTAGCGAATTTTTTACGAAGGGTCAATATGAGGCTCAATCAGAAATGCTCGCTGTAGATGGTGATAAGAAAGGAGTAACTATTGGTATCCCTAGAGAGATACTGAGTAGTGAGCATAGAGTTTCGTTAGTGCCACACTCTATACGCACTCTTATAGGATATGGGCATAGAGTGATAGTCGAATCAAACGCAGGAGAAGAAAGTAATTTTAGTGATATCGACTACTCGGAGGCAGGAGCAGATATTGCGAGTAGTCGCGAACAGGTATTTAAGTCTAATATAGTGCTCAAGGTCGCACCCCCCTCATTGGAAGAAATAGATATGATGGATCAAGATGTCATCCTCATATCTTCGATGCAAATACCTTCGCTAACCAAAGAATTTATAGATAAGCTTAAAAAGAAACGGATAACAGCTCTAGCGATGGAGTATTTACAATCTGAAGATGGTAGCTTTCCTATAGTACGAATCATGAGTGAGATAGCGGGAATGGTATCTATGCTTACGGCGGCAGAATATCTTACTAATACTAACAAAGGAAGAGGTGTATTACTTGGAGGTGTAAGCGGAGTGCCTCCGGCCAAGGTCGTAATACTAGGCGCTGGGGTAGTAGGAGAGTTTGCAGTGAAGACTGCACTAGGACTAGGGGCATCTGTCAGAATATTTGACAATGATATATCTAAGCTGATGCGCATACAATCAATAGTAGGTCGTCAGTTACATACTTCTGCGATCAATCCTGTATACCTAGGCTATCAATTAATGAGTGCGGATGTAGTGATAGGTGCAATCCATAGTAAGACAGGACGGACACCAATATTGATTACTGAGCAGATGGTCTCACGTATGAAAGAAGGTTCTGTGATTATAGATGTGAGTATAGACCAAGGTGGCTGTATAGAGACTAGCGAAATGACAACTCACGATAATCCGTCATTTGTAAAACATGGTGTGATACATTATTGCGTACCGAATATTGCATCCAAGGTCAGTCGGACCGCTTCGGTAGCAGTTAGTAATATACTTACACCATTACTACTGAGGACTGGTGGAGCGATCTCCGTGGAACACCTCTTGTATGCTAGCAAAGGTATCCGTAATGGATGTTATACCTATAGAGGCTGTTTGACTAATGAATATCTGAGTAAACGTTTTAATATGAAGTATACTAGTTTGGACTTGTTATTGACAAGCGCTTTATAGCTATGCGATAAAACGCATACAACGTATTGCGGCAGTTTTTTTCGTAGAAAATACAAATGCCAGTTGCCAATAGGATTACCTCTTGATATGATTATTGTATATGTTTCGCATAAATCGCTCGATGTACAAGTCGGAGATGGGTGAAATACTAATGAGTACTTAGCGAAATGGGATAAATACTTATGCAAGTTTGTTCAAAGTCATAATTATTCCAAAACTTCTTGTCTTTATAAGTAAGGATGATTTTACATTTCAAAAACCTTACATTTGACACTCATTCACTAACTTAAATTATAGCATAGCAATATGACTACGACATTCTTAAAAAAACTTGGGCTCAACAAGAAGAACAATGGTACTTCTACTGGTCTTAAATCAACAGCTGCATCTAAGCAGTATATCGAATCTTACTCACCAGTAGATGGTAAGCTTATAGGTAGCGTATCAGTTACTAGTAAGAAAGAGTATGAAAAAGTAATGAAGGCTTCTGAGAAAGCATTCGAAACTTGGAGAACAACTCCAGCACCACTTAGAGGTGAGATCGTAAGACAATATGGAGAGGAGCTAAGAGCTAACAAAGATGCGCTAGGAAGGTTAGTGTCATATGAGATGGGTAAGTCACTGCAAGAAGGATGGGGCGAAGTACAAGAGATGATCGATATCTGCGATTTTGCAGTAGGTCTATCACGTCAGTTATACGGATTGACGATGCACTCAGAGCGCCCCAATCATCGTATGTATGAGCAGTGGCACCCAAGAGGAGTAGTAGGTATTATATCTGCATTCAACTTCCCAGTAGCAGTATGGGCATGGAACTCTATGGTTGCAATAGTATGCGGTAACACTGCTGTATGGAAGCCATCTGAGAAAGCACCAATGTGTGGTGTAGCATGTCAAAACCTATTACACAAAGTGCTCAAGGCCAACAAAGTGCCAGAAGGTGTAGCGTGTCTAGTAAACGGTAACTACGAGATCGGAGAATACATGACTAAGGATTCTAGAGTGCCATTAATATCTGCAACAGGATCTACTCGTATGGGTAAGATAGTAGCAGCAGAAGTAGCTAGCAGATTAGGTAATTCTTTACTTGAATTAGGTGGAAATAACGCTATGATCGTTACTCCAAATGCAGATATGAATTTAGTACTTACGGGAGCTGTATTTGGTGCGGTAGGTACTTGTGGTCAGAGATGTACATCTACTCGTAGACTGATCATCCATGAAGATCTATATGAAGAAGTTAAAACTAAAATTGCTAAAGCATATAAGCAGATCAAGATAGGAAACCCACTAGATCCTAAGATGCACATGGGACCGCTTATCGATACTGATTCGGTAGCTGCATACCAAGCGTCACTCAAAGCAATCACTGAGCAAGGTGGAACATTCGTCGTGAAAGGTGGAGTACTCAAAGGAAAAGGAAAAGAAAGTGGATGTTATGTGAAACCTGCAGTTGCAGAGGTAACTAACGACTTGGCTATCGTACAGCATGAGACATTTGCTCCTATCTTATACTTAATCAAGTACTCAGGTGGATTAGAAAACGCGATTGCTATCCAAAATGATGTACCACAAGGACTATCATCGGCAGTAATGACAACTAATCTAAGAGAGGCAGAGATGTTTTTGTCAGTAGCAGGGTCAGACTGTGGTATAGCCAATGTAAATATCGGAACGAGTGGAGCAGAGATCGGTGGAGCATTTGGGGGTGAGAAAGAAACGGGTGGAGGACGTGAGTCTGGATCTGATGCATGGAAAGCATATATGCGTAGACAGACTAACACGATCAACTATAGTACTACGCTTCCATTAGCGCAGGGTATTAAGTTTGACTTTTAATAATAAACTTTGATACATTGACAATCCAGATTTGGAGACCAAGTATATCGACGTTCATGATCAGATTGTATTTCAAAGAAAGTTTATATTTAGAAAAGCGACCACTCATCTGAGTGGTCGCTTTCTTTTTATATCTATGCAACATCTAGATTAAGGAATTGTATTTCCTTTTTTTAGGTAAACAAAAAATCAAATCCAAATGAAAAAACTATCATACGCTATTGCTTTTCTTCTTTGTTATCGAATGATGAATGCTCAATCTAAAAACGTAGATTCTTTCAATTCAATAGAACTATTTGGTAGTGTCTCTGCAGAACTCACACGATCTAATGATGAAAGGGTAAAGTATAAGATTACAAACAGTGACGAGAAGAATCTTGTTATTATGAATAAAGGAAATAGCTTAATAGTAGAGACTAAGGGAGATTAGAACAGAAGAAGTAAGACGGCAGCAAACGTGAAGATATATTACAAGTCTATCGAAGATCTAGAAGTAAGCTCTGGTAGTTCAGTATTTGCAAAGGGTATGATCAAAGCAGATAAATTTGACATAGAGGTGTCTAGTGGCTCTTCCGGTACTATAACATTGAGTACTGATTTTCTTGATGTTGAAATGTCTTCTGGATCTAGCTTTAGAGCACCAGATTTTGTAATACAAAGTGCAGATGTCGAAGTGAGATCTCGATCAACGGTTCAGTTGGAAGTGACTAAGTCGCTAAAAGGAAATCTATAATCAGGAAGTACTCTTAGATATAATGGTGAGCCATCGAAAGTAGATATGGAGAAGAATATTTCATCAAGTGTCAGCAAAAGGTAATATTGAAGGACATAATTGGCTTAATTGCGAACTCTTGTAGATCTTGTGGGTTATAAATGTTACTACGTTGTTAACCAATAGAATATGTTCTATCTTTGCAGCGTTTTTAGAGAATCCTTTAGATAAAAAATAAACAAGAAAAAATGATGATCGCTACAGACACTAAACTGAAGTACAAAGTAAAAGACATTAGCCTCGCAGATTGGGGTAGGAAAGAAATCACGCTAGCCGAAGCTGAGATGCCTGGTTTGATGTCTCTAAGAGAAGAATTCAAAGGTAAAAGGCCATTCGCTGGTGCTCGTATCGCAGGATGTCTGCATATGACTATACAGACGGCTGTACTTATAGAGACTCTAGTGGATATGGGAGCTGATGTGACTTGGTCTAGTTGTAACATATTTAGTACTCAGGATCATGCTGCTGCTGCTATTGCTGCTGCTGGTATCTCAGTATATGCATGGAAAGGTATGAGTGAGGAAGAATTTGAATGGTGTATAGAGCAGACTCTTCATGCATTCGAAGGTGGGCAACCTCTTAATATGATACTTGATGATGGTGGTGATCTTACTAATATGGTTCTTGACAAATTTCCAGAACTGGTAGACGCAATCAAAGGTATCTCTGAGGAGACTACTACGGGTGTGCATAGATTATACGAAAGAGTACAAAACGGTACGCTTCCATTACCTGCAATCAATATAAATGATTCTGTAACGAAGTCTAAGTTTGATAATAAGTATGGATGTCAAGAATCTTGTGTAGATGCAATCAGAAGAGCAACTGATATCATGATGGCTGGTAAAGTAGCTGTAGTAGCAGGATACGGTGATGTAGGAAAAGGATCTGCAGCATCTCTAAGAGGAGCAGGATGTAGAGTAATCGTAACTGAGATCGATCCTATATGTGCATTACAAGCTGCCATGGACGGATTTGCAGTAAAGAAGATGGAAAACGCTATCAAAGACGCTAACATAGTAGTAACTGCGACGGGGAACAAAGATATTATTAATGAGAATATCTTCCGAAAACTGAATGATAAGACTATCGTATGTAATATCGGACACTTTGATAACGAGATAGATATGGCATGGCTTAACGGTGAGTATGGTCATACAAAAGATACAATCAAGCCTCAAGTAGATATGTATACTATAGATGGTAAAGACCTTATTTTATTAGCTGAAGGTAGATTAGTTAACCTTGGGTGTGCGACAGGTCATCCATCATTCGTAATGTCTAACAGTTTTACTAACCAAGTAATGGCCCAGCTAGAACTATGGAATAACACTGATGCATACGAAAATCAAGTATATATGCTTCCTAAGCACTTAGATGAGAAAGTAGCAAGACTGCACCTCGAAAAAATCGGTGTAGAATTAGAAGTAATGTCTACAGAGCAATCAGAGTATATCAATACACCAAAAGAAGGCCCCTACAAGCCAGAGTATTACAGATACTAGGAAGTAACCTTAGATTTAGAAATATTGAAAGCCATTTCACTTCATTGTGAAATGGCTTTCTTGTATTCGAGGCTTTAGATTCTTTATTTTTTTTAAAGTTATTTTATCTAAATACCGGGTATATTCATTCTATAAAATATTGTTCTTTTTTCTTCAAAGGCTCGCTGCTGTGTTTCAGTTTTGTAAGTTTAAAATGTCAACTTATTGGACGAGGCTAAAGCCTCTAATATTTAGAACAATAATAAAGCTGGAATACATCAAATAAATATGCCTACATGCGACATCAACGATTTAACTGACCTCGATATACTCATAGGACAATTTTATATGTATACTGGAGACGATTGGTAGGAGTATATAGATGAAGCATAATCTCTGCTTCTTCATTTTTAAATTGGAAAGGTTCTGACAAGTATGGGAATGGCTCTGTGGGAGTTTGAGGACGGCTTTTCTCCTGTGCAATTGCTGTAATTGAACAAAAGATTACTATACAAGTGATCAGTGCCTTCATACAGGTAAGATAGTCAAAACAATTCTGGTCGACAAAGAATTCAATAATTTAGAAAGAACCGATATAATGCACAAAAAAAGCCAAGCGCAAAAAGTGCTTGGCTCAATATTTATTTTTAAGAAAGACGGTGAGCGTGTAAGTTCGAAATACTAAAAGGCGTATTTCGTTGTTTCTGTATTTTTTTTAAAATACAGAAACTATTTATTACTTCTCATTTCTTTGTCATCAATCTCTTTCATACTTTCTTTCACTTCTGATTCAATATTAGCTTTAGCATTATTGAATTCTCTGATACCTTTTCCTAGGCCTTTCATTAGTTCTGGGAGTTTTTTGCCTCCAAACATTAGCAATACTACGAATGCAATGAGTAACATTTCCGATCCTCCAGGAAGTCCAAATAGCATATTTATGTATATCATAATAATTTATTTTGTTGTTCTATATCTCAAAGATAAGTCATTTTCGCTTTACTATCAGTTTATTGCTTAGACTCTTATGTTCTGAGTAAGTAAATTCTATTTCTTAAGTCCTATTTCTCTCAATCTCTCATCTAGGTACTGACCAGCTGTGATTGGTTCATATTGCAATGGTCTCTCTTCTGTAATACATTCTTCTAAGCAAGATAGATCCATATTTGCCTTTGGGTGCAAAAAGAATGGGATTGAAAGTCTCGGTACATGCCATTGCTCTTTTGGTGGATTGACTACACGGTGAGTGGTAGACTTGAGGTAATTGTTAGTGAGTCTTTGTAGCATATCTCCTACATTGATGACAATTTCATCTTCTCCAGGAGTGATATCTAACCACTCATCATTAGTATTGAGTAGCTGTAAGCCACCAGCTGATGCTCCTACTAGTAGAGTAATGAGGTTGATGTCTTCATGTTGCTCTGCTCTGATCGCACTTCTTGGCTCCTCAGTGATAGGAGGGTAGTGGATCGACCTGAGGATACTATGACCTTCATTGATCTTCTCTTCGAAATAGTTTTCATCTAGATTCAAGTATATAGCAATAGCTCTCAATAGATGTCCACCAGAGCATTCAAATGCCTTATATAAATCTTTACCTAAAGCAGTAAATTCTGGTGTCTCCGAAGTATCGAGGTTGTCAGGATACTCATTCTTGTCGTAATCTTCTCTTTGCATGAACTGTCCCATTTGGAAAAATTCTTTGAGGTCTGCTACTTGAGATTGTTTAGCGTGCTCCATACCAAATGAGGTGTAACCACGCTGTCCAGAAAGGCCTTCGACTTGATACTGACGTTTAGTCGCTACAGGTTGAGAGAAAAACGTCTTAGAGGCCTTGTAGAATCCATCTACGAGCTCTTTTGGTATACCATGATTAACTATACCTACGAATCCAACTTCGTGGAATGCAGCTCCGACTTCATTGACAAATGCTTGTTTTTCAGCCGCATTGCCATTTACAAATTTCGAAAGGTCGACTACTGGTATTGTTCTTTTTGACATCTCTTGATCTATTTAGATTTTTATAATAATGGATTTCGATCCTAAATGATTCTACGCGTATAATTCAAATATCGTTCCTTTTTCACGTATAGAATAAGTGGATGGTTGAATGAAAGATTGAATATGGCTGTTTCTCTTTCTTCGAGGTTGTCATCGAATTAAGGCGCAGAAGTTTTAATTCGTTATTCTGTTAGTTTCTCATCTTTTCTTTTTGCCTTATACCTTCCTTTCCTAGATAGAGTGCCGTTGAATTTCATAGTTGGCTTTATCTTTTCTTGCTGCTCTTGTGGCAGTCGTTTGAAGTTTCTACACTTTTGAGAACAGCAACTTTCGTATTGGTCTTCGCAGTCACCGCATTGTATAAACAGTATATGACAGGCTTCATTGGCACAGTTGGTATGGTCATCACTAGGCGCTTCACATTGGTGGCACTTAGAGATAATATCCTCTGAGATTCTTTCGCCCATTCGCTCATCGAATACAAAGTTTTTTCCTTTGAATTTGTTAGTGAGCCCTAACGCTTCTGCTTGTCGAGCATATTCTATGATTCCTCCATCTAGCTGATATACTTTTTCGAAACCACGATGCTTATAGTATGCACTAGCTTTTTCGCAACGAATACCGCCAGTGCAGTACATCACTATATTTTTGTCTTTATGCTCTTGAAGCATATCATCTATGATCGGCAACGATTCTTTGAATGTCTCTACATCCGGCGTAATTGCTTTATCAAAGTGACCTACCTCTGATTCATAATGATTTCGCATATCGATGATTACGGTATCGTCTCTATCTGTGATTTCATTAAATGACTTGGCATCGAGATGTATACCTCTGTTAGTCACATCAAAGCTTGCGTCATCTAGACCATCAGCTACGATTTTTTTACGAGTCTTTATTTTTAGTTTTAGGAAAGATTCATTCTCAAATTCAATAGCAATATTGAGCCTAATACCTGTTAAAATTTCATGATCATAAATAAATTGTTCAAATGCTTGAAATTTTTGATTCGGAACCGAAATTTGAGCATTGAGGCCTTCTACAGATACGTAGATACGACCAAGTACGCCTAGGCTATTGAAATCTGAGTATAGTTGATCACGAAATTGTTCTGGGTTTGGTATTAGAGCATATTTGTAAAATGAGAGGACGATTCTAT
>TARA_B110000483_G_C18206926_1_pt1 | contig 17143 bp, 14 predicted proteins | sample TARA_B110000483 | Tara Oceans TARA_B110000483 (sample SAMEA4398176) | marine metagenome | biome: Polar Biome; feature: [SRF] surface water layer (ENVO:00010504); material: water (ENVO:00002006), including particulate matter (ENVO:01000060) such as... | depth 5 m
CTTGCACATCTTGGCGATCTGGTGTGCGCGAGCCGTAGACTACTCTGTGGCCTATATCGGCCAAACGGGGTCCTAGCGCGCTACCCACTGAACCAGTGCCGATAACGGCGATAGTCTCGGCAAAAAGAGCTATTGGTGTAAGTTGTAAAAAGCCTGCAATCAAAACCGCCGATACAAATTGTCTAATACTCATTAATTACTCCTCAAGGGTAAGTCCGGGCGTCGCTAGGTGCCTTTTTTATTCGGCAGCATATTAGTTAGGACATCATCTTTGTGAACAAAGTGATGATAGAGGGCCGCGCCCGCGTGTACGGCAATTAACACCCATAAAATGTATGGTCCTACTAGGTGATAATGAAAATAATCAAAGGGAGCCTGCCACTGGTCCCAGGTTAGATTTAGACGTTCCAAAATCCACATTCCAGGCCCTGTTCGTCTAAAGCCGTCTATCTGGAATATTCCGTAATTAACGCCGCCGCCATTGCCCAAGTAACCAGAAATCGGCATTGCCAGCATAAAGAAATAGAGCAGAAAGTGAGTTGCGTGAGAAGCTTTTAGCTGCCACCAAGGCATGCCGTCCGGAAGTTTTGGTTTGGGATTAGTTGCGCGCCAAAATATTCTCAGAAAGAAGAATATCAACACGCTAAATCCAACCGCCTTATGCAGGGTCTGGGTGGTGCGCCAAGGCTCAGATTGGGTCTCTAAAAAGAAGTGAAGGTAGTAGACCAGAATATAGGCCACCAAAAACAGCAGCGCGGTAATCCAGTGCAGCCATTTGGCCACGCTCCCGTAGGTTGTTTCAGTATTTTTTAGCATCGCTATTAATACCTAGTGCAAATTTGCCCTAGTGGGCGGTGTCTAAAATAAAATCAAGAATCTCATCGCTAAGCATTCGATCTGATGTGCCAATAGAGATATTTGGAGAATAGTGATTGTGGCCAACCAGCTGTCGAATGCGCGGAACGGCGCCATGTTCTGATGCTAGTTCATTGGCGAGGCGCAGCGTAGCTATGGCCGTTGCTCCCAAATCGTACTGCGAGCTAGTCAACATTATCGGAATGCTTGAGCGGCTAATATTGCCGAATATCTGCTTTTCATCGAGGCCAGCTTGCATGGTGCCGAAATAAGCTTCTGTGCTTGCATCGTAATTGCCGCTAATTAGAACAATGCCCGCTGCGGTTGCGTATTCGCCATTGAGTACATCCGGGCGAAATGCATAGTTAGCAACATGACCGCCGCCAGCAGATTTTCCGACTACAAATATATTTTCAGGATCGCCACCGAATTCGCTGATATTGTCGCTTATCCATTGCACGGCGGCAGCTATGTCGTTGGCTCCGTCGGGCCACTTGGCTTCGGGCGCAAGACGGTAGGTGGCAGTTACGCCAACTAAACCAATGCTAGCGAAGTGTTCGGCTACATTTCGGGAGTCTTCCTTATTTCCTCTTACGTAACCCCCACCGTGGAAAAAGACTACTACTGGTGCAAGATCACTGCCGCGGCGATTCGTATCGACGTGCACATCCAGTTGCTGTCTGTCGTGATCGCCGTAGGCAATCTCTGCTGTCGTTTCAACTTCGGTGGATCGGTAGGTTTTAGCAACATCCACATATAGTTCGTCTGTTCGCGATTTCACATTGCCAGATCCGCTCTCGTATATGGAGCGAATACCTTGTTGGATTTCTGTTGCCATGCCACTGCGAAGCGCATTAGCCAAACCACGTTCATTTTCGTCGTCACGGCCCCAGCGGAAATCCTGAAGCTCGTCACCTCGTTCGCGGCACGCCTGCATGGTCGAACTGCGATATTGGTAACCGGGAAATACCAGGATGTCTGAACCGGCATCGCGACGATCGTCGCCAGCGGTTAGACAAAGTTTTGGGTGGTCTCGTAATGCCAGATTTCCATTGGGTACAAAGGTCCAGGCTTGCAAGTCTGAATCAGCGCATTCCGATACCAGAATATTGGCCCCCGATGCAGCGGATTCTGCGGCTAAGCAGCGGTTATAGGCTGGAATAGCAACATGGTCGGTTTCATCGTCCACCCACTTAAATAGTTGATCGATATTATCTTCGCCGTACTTGCAGGTATGTACGCGCAAAGCTTCATCTGGACGCGCATCAACTCCAAATCCAGCAACATCCAGGCAGTAGCCTCTAGGTTCGTCCATGGGAACGGCGGTGCGTATATAGCCACCGTCGGCGAATGCCAAGGAAGATAAAAGCAAGGTAAGTAGGCAGGCAGGAAAGCCTGGTAAAGATCTTTTATAATTCATTTTATTCCCGCAAAGAGTGCATGTTCACGATCAAAATCTTGCCCACAATAACGTCGCCGCAAAAAAAAGTCGAGATGCTTTACAAGCCTTGGCTTTGTCTAATCAATTATTCGTGAGTGGCAACCCAGATAGAGAAATTGGAGCTAGCTTCGCTGCTGTTTTCCACTTATAACCAAGGCGGTCCCGCCCAATATTGCTACTAATTCAATTACGAGGCGAAGGCTCAGGGGTTCTCCCAGAAACAGGATTCCACCAATAGCGGAAATTATCGGCACGCTGCGCTGAACCGCATTAGTATTGGTAGCTTTGAGGGAGGGTAGCACTGCATACCAAATGCTGAAGCCCAAACCAGAGGTCAGGGCGCCTGATGCCGCGGTATATAGAAATCTCTCAGTATCGACAGAAATATTCTCATACAGAGTTAGCGAAGAGTAGAAACGGAATTGCTCGCACAAACAACAGTTGGTGATACTTCTGTCATGTCCAAAATTCGATATTTAGTAATCTTGGTTTCAATTTTTCTTTTCTCTAGTTAATATCAGGCGGTTGAAAGCCCTACAGCGGGTTTGGGCCAATTTTGGCCAGTGCTCAGGAGGAACTATGCAATTCAAAAATATTCAAGCGACGATGCTATGCATCGTACTTACTTCTTTAGTCGGATGCTCTGATTCCAGTGAACCAGCTGCAGATGCTAAGCCAGAAATGGCTCTGGCGGATTGGGTGCTAATCAATGGTCAAATCCTTACAGTTGATGCTGACTTTGGCATTACCCAAGCCATGGCGGTTAAAGATGGATTGATTCTCGCCACCGGTTCAAATGAAGAAATGATGAATTACGCCGGTCTCGAATCAGAAGTTACTGATCTTGTCGGCCAAACGGTGGTCCCTGGTCTGATAGACAACCATATGCACTTTGTTCGTGGAACCAAACACTGGTACCGACTTGTGCGTTGGGACGGTATTAAATCCAGAGCGCAAGCGCTTGAAATGGTCAAAGAGCGAGCAGCGCAACTTCCCGAAGGCGAATGGTTAATGGTTATGGGAGGTTTTATCTTTGATCAATTCCAAGATAACTCTGAGATTTTCAGCAGAGAAGAATTAGATGAAGTGTTAGCGGATAGACCTCTCTATATACAGGAAGGGTACGGCCGGGCATTTGTTAATAGCGCCGCTCTAGAAGCTGCAGGGATTTCTAACGAAACCCAGGGTCCGGCTGGATTGATCCGAAATGAACAGGGTGGAATGACGGGCGAATTGCGCGGCGGTGGTGCCTACGGACTAGTGGATCGGCATATCCCAGAGCCTTCAGAGGTGACATGGGATAACAGCGTCAAGTTCACCATAGATAGCCTGCTTAGTATGGGTTTGACGGCGGTTTACGATGTCGGCGGCAACACGGTCACCCCCGCCTTTTATGAATCGATCGGACGCCTTGCCAATACCGATGACTTAAAAATGCGCGTCTACTATTCATTGAACGAGCAAAATAGCGAAAGTAATACCGCTGAACAAATTATGATGGAAATGCGCAATAACGAGCCTGACATGGAAGGGTTACGATTTGCTCAGTTTGGTTATGGTGAAACGGTTTACAGGCCTATGCGAGCCAACCCCTTTGTGGTTTCAGATGAAGATCGCGAACATTTCAAAAATATCGTGATCACCGCGGTGGAGAATGGTTGGCAGCCAAATGAGCATTCCAGTCGGGAAGTGAAAATTTCTGCGATGGTGAACATTCTGGAGGAGGTTGCGGAGAGCCACCCAGCGCTGAAAGATATGCGCTTTACCATAGCCCATACCAACGGCATTCAGCCTGAATCAATAGAACGCGCTAAAGCATTGGGAATGATGTTTGCGGTGCATAGTTCGCGAAGGCAATCAACCCAATCGGGTGTTGATAATCCGGCCAGCCAACCGCCAGCCCAAGTAATAAACGATCTGGGCGGAGTCTGGGGATTGGGGTCAGATGCTACTACTGTGGGTAGTCCAAACCCTTTTCATACCATTGGGTGGGTAGTTAGTGGCCGGAACATAGCAGGCGATATAACTCAACCTTTTACCGTATCACGGGAAGACGCCCTCACTGCACACACACGAACCAATGCCTATATATTATTTCGAGAAGATGCCCTCGGTAGCTTAGAAGCAGGTAAACAGGCTGATTTTGTAGTGTTGGACGGTAACTATATGACCGTACCGGAAGCTGAGATAGAAAACCTCAAATCCGTTATGACGGTGGTTGAGGGTGAAGTGGTTTATTCCGCGCCCTGATACTTATATTGGAAGTATTGAGATTAGAAATAAAACAATTTTTGGAGTAACAATAAAGATGATCAGACGTATAACTATTTTTGTCTTGGCAGTGATCTTCGCAGTAAGTGCAGTGGCGCATCACTCGACCACCCACTTCTCACCAGACGTAAGTGAAATGCGGGGCGTACTTGTGGATTTGCACTGGCGCAATCCCCACGTGTATTTCTTTCTGGAAACGGTGGAAGAAAACGGCGAGACCAAAACCTGGGAAATGGAAGCGGGCACCATCTATATGATCGGTCGCGCTGGTGTCACCCGAGATCTTTTTACGGTCGGCGATACTATTCGCGTTGCCGGCAACAAGTCTGAGGTATACGACGACAAGTTCTGGGTTGAAAATATTCTTACTGCCGAAGGTATAGAGGTCGCTGTAACCGCTGGCAACGAGCCGTATTTCACAAATGCGCTTATCGGTGGACGCAATCAATGGACCAATGAGGCTTTTGTACAAAATGGATCTGCTAGTGAGGGTAACGGAATATATAGAGTATGGAGCCCGCCCAATGCTGAATTTAGTACTCGGCTTACCGGAGATCCTGAAAATAATATAAACGATATAGCAACCGCGGCCTCCCTCGAAGCAGGATCCTCTTTTGACCCTTATTCCTTTGATGCGGCCTGTGAATTACCTGGCATGCCAAGAGTGAATCACGGTCCACATCCCCATCAGTTTGTTGAAGATGGAGACAATATTCTTTTCGTCGCCGAAGAGTTTTACATCACTCGAACTATTCATATGAATTCAGATGTAGACCCGGAGACCGTGCCTCATTCTTCTTTAGGGTTCTCAAAAGGCCACTGGCAGGACGAAAATACCCTTATCGTAGAAACCACACGTATCAACTATCCCTATATGAATTTGGGTGGCATAGGGCAAAGCGAAAATGTTCGTATGTATGAAAAATACGTACTAGCAGCAGAAGAGAATCGACTGGACTTTGAGGTGATTATCACCGACCCGGGCATGATAACCGAGCCACTCGTAGAGCGTGGTGTCTGGCTTGATATCGGCGAAACTGTTGATGAAACATACGACTGCATTCCTAAGGAGCTAGCGAGCGAATAAATGAAGACAACCTTGGTTCCACTGATTGGGATATTTCTAATATTTACTACTCCCGTATACGCTCATCATTCTCAAGCGGAGTTCGCAGGCAGCCAAATAGAAGAAATGCAGGGCGAGATTATTGGCGCGTATTGGCGCAACCCCCATGTCAATTTTACCCTCAAAACCCTTGATCGGAATGGCAACGAAGCTATATGGGAAATGGAAGCGGGTGCCTGGAATGCGCTCTCCCGCAGAGGTGTGCCTAGAGACGCAGTTATTGCCGGTGATGTTGTAACGGTCGCCGTTACTCGCTCCAGTAAACGGGCTAATCAATTGCGCCTCAGCAACATCCTTATTCTTGATAGCGGCACAGAGGTTGTTTTTGGAAATGGCGCACCGCGATGGCCGAATCGAGGCATGAATCAGTCTTTCGGAGGTAGCGGCGGCAATACCACAGCTTTGGTAGCTACGGCTCCGGTCGACACCTCCGGCGAGGGCCTGAATCAGATATGGTCAATAGCCGGTGGTCGACGTGTGCCCTTAGACGGCGCACTACCCCTTACTGAACAGGCTCGAGCCGCTCAAGCTGCTTGGGACCCTATAGCGCAAGATCCGCTTTTGCGATGTATATCACCTGGCATGCCATCGACTATGGGAAACCCTTACCCTATGCAGTTTAGCGAGCAGGACGGCAATATCATTTTGAAGTTGGAAGAGTTCGATAACGTGCGAACTATATATATGTCGAGCACTGCTGAGCCCAGCGAACCAAGTCCATTGGGGCATTCCCTTGGTCGTTGGCAGGATGGAAGCCTCTTGGTAGAAACGAATAACATCAACTACCCCTACTTCAATCGTGTGGGCGTAGCGCAAAGCACCGAAGTAAACACATCGGAGCGTTTTACTCTAAGCGAAGACGGCCTGAGGTTGGACTACGAGCTAACCATTACCGATCCCATTACTTTCACTGAGCCCGTTAGCTGGAGAACTTACTACGTGGCAGGTAGTGGAGAAGTTTTACACCCCTACGGGTGTACGGTTGAGCGTTACGTAGATCCTTAAGTTTATTTTGTGAACTAGTACCGGGTAATTACTCAGGTACTACAGGACTGGCTTCCACGGAAATAAGTAATCGCACTTCTGGAAAAAATCCGCGATCAAGTTCGCGGTCCAGACCATATTCGCTGCGATCAAAGCTAGCTGAGGCATCTGCTCCGCATACTTCCAGCCCGGTTCGAAAGTGTGGCTGACATTGAAACTTATCGATACTTAGGTCTAGCGGCATTGTCACGCCGTGCAGAGTTAACCTGCCATCTACAGCGGTAGGAGCGCCATTTTCAAAGTTAGTCAGCGTACCGGCGTATCTGGCGGTTGGTATATCTTGCACATGCAAAATGTCATTCCAAGCAGTTTCGTTCATGCCTTGATGGCCAAAATCTATGCTGGCCATTTCCATAATTGCCTCAACGCTTCCGGTCTCAGCTTCTCTATCCATAACTATGGTGCCTGAGGTGGTGTTTACCTTGCCGCGCCAAATCGAAAGGCCGTGAAAGTGATCTGCCTCAAAGGAGGGGTAGGTATGTGAAGGGTCTATCTGATAGGTTATCGGTTCGGCAATTGTCGCAGCTGCAAAGCAGCAAGAAGCGAAAAGCAAAAACGCCGCACCTAAATAATTGTTATTCATTCGAAGAGCCTCCAATTAATTTGAGTGCTTATTATGGCAAAAATGGCAGGGGAGTCTATTTAAGAATTGTTGCTTGCCTCTGAAAGCTCTCTATCAGGAGCATTTTTGACCGAGAGCAGCACCACAAACTTATCGCTGGATGCAAGGGTTTCGCAGTTTCCAAAGATTTCTTTAAGACGTCTGTAGTAACCCAAATGCAGATTGGCAACGACCTGTATTTGCCCTCCTGGCCGAAGTACCCGTTTTGATTCTTTAAACATTTCAATGGCAGTGCCTGAATTTCTGGCGCCAGCGTCATGGAAGGGCGGGTTATTAAGAATTATATCCTGTGATTCGTCCGCTATATTTTCTAGACAGTGCATGGCGAGGCACTGATATTGATTCTCGAAATTTTCTAAAAGAGAAAGCCGAATACCTTCTTTTGATGATTCTATAGCAGCGTAGGACTCGTCAACAAAGGTAACTTTAGATTCGGGTGCTCGCTTGGCGGCGGCAATTCCCAAGGCTCCCGTACCACACCCCAGATCCAGAATATCTAAGCTGGAGCTTTCTCCGACTACTTTAGGTATTTGCATAGCTTTAAGCAAAAACTGAGTGCCGTAATCGAGACTACCGTGGCAAAACACACCGGGGTAGGAAGCCAGTGCTAGATCATCCGGCGTTTTGCTTATGTGCGCGGCAATACTAAATACTTTGGCGGGCTCTGACTCTGCTTGCTCTGGTTTGTGCTGCTCTGATTTGGGTTTGGTGGCGTCAGCCTTGACCGAAGCAAAAATAAGGCGAGCTTTCTTTTTTGCCAGAGAACTGGTGGTTGTGCCTATGTGTTTTTCAAAGAGTGCCAGGGTCGAGTTGTGCACGTTTTTTACCATACCCGTGCCAAGTATCTGCGTATCAGCCGAAACCATGGGTCGAACCCGGCGCAATATATCTTCAAGTTGCGCAAGGCTCTTGGGTATTTTTATAAGGGCTAGGTCGTAGTAACTTTCGGAACTGCGTCGAGAGAACTCGAGACTACTAATAATCTGGATGTTATTGGGATCAATTTTATTGGCAATGGCATTTGCGGTTATTGCTGTATTGGATATTGCCGAATCAGAGACAACTGTTATTTCAGCTTTCTGAAAGGATGGGCTTTGGTGTAAACCGAGTCCTAATGCGCCAAAGCCATCACCAAATATTATGTTTTTTTTTGTCTTCTGTTCGGCCCTCTGTTTATCCACCTGCACATCCATCTGTTCATGTATATGCGCAAGCAAATACTCATCTGCTGCATCCCAGGCACGTAATTTTTCATTTGGATCAATTGGAAACCGGTGGAGACTAAGAACTCCATAGGGCGTTGTGAAGCTAATCTCAGGGGGCATAGATGATCTTAATGGGAAGGCTCTCGGCGGACTGACTTTCGTCGGACAGGGCAGACCGGGAGTGTAATCGAATCAGACAAGAGAGTCTGCGAAGATTTACCTATTCTGCCCCAGTATTGACTTACCTAGCCAATATATATGGATACCGCGATTAACAGCAATGTAACTGCCATGCCCGCTAATACGACTTTGCCAATATTTTGCAGCGCAACTTTGTCTTCTCTAATCATGAAATTGTTCCTCAATCTGTACCGAAATTTGTGTGGTTTTCATGAGTATTAAATTAGCAAATATACGCTTTTGGGATGTTGACTCAGGTCAAGGTGGAGCCCAGTGGTTAAGCGTATAAATGACTTGGAAAATATCGATTTCAGGCAGTGAAATTTAATATTACTGAAAAGTAATATTTAGCAATCAATTAAAGTTATGCTGTATAGATGGTGGAAATAAAATTTATAAACAGCTGTTTTTATTATTCTAAATAATTTTTATAGGGGGATAAATATGCATTATTTCAATAAGTTAGTAATTGGATTGCTGGGGGCGGCCCTTGGGCTGATCGCGCCAGTTGGTGTAATTGCACAAGGCGCAACCATTGAAGAAGTGCTGGTTACTGGCCGGAAACGGGAAGAGAGTCTGACCGACGTACCGGTCTCCATTTCGGTATTTAACGCAACACTATTAGCCGAAGCAGGTATCGCCCAACAGGACGACCTTTTTGCGGCAACTCCTGGTCTGGATTACGGTAACTGGAACGGTACACGTACAGATAACAATCCAGGTGTTCGTGGCGTTCAATCTGAACTTCGCGCTTCAAACCAACAGAAAGTAGCTTCCTTTATCGATGGCATGCCAATGAACGGCAACACCGGTACGCTGTCTTTTGCGGGCGTTGACGCGGTTGAAGTATATAGAGGGCCACAAAGTGCGGCTTTTGGTCGATCTACCTTTGCTGGTGCGATCAACTACGTAACTTCGGCTTCGGCAGAAGAATTTGAGGGTAAAGTAACCCTGAAGGGCACCGATTTGGGTGGACAGGAACTGGGTCTGCTACTTACTGGCCCTATCACCGATAGCCTTGGGTATCGAATATCCTATGTGAATGGCGATGACAGGGGGCCGGACGAATGGCAAACCACTGAAGGCATTGATGACAGTCGGCAACAAACTGAAAGAGTTACAGCCAAATTAAATTTTGAGCTTTCTGATACGGCCTATGGCGACATCACTTTCAGCCGCCTTACTGCAGTTGATATGCGGGGTGCTGCCTGGCGTGTTGATCCAACTACCTGTGGCGTTGGATCCGGTATTATTCGTAACAGTATGGGTACCATGACTGAGATGCCCGCAGGCGTTTGGGATTGTGATGTAGGGGCACCTGCTGGTGGCTTGCCGCGTAATACTCAAATGTACGATCAATTTATTGGTCAATATGCTGCAAACAATGCTGCCTATACAGCTGCATTTGGTATGGCTGACGCTGATTTGAGTGGCGATGTGTCTTTAGCTGAATTTTTGGCACAAACTGATGGTGCTGGAGCGACATACGAACAATTACTCTTGGGCGCAACTGTTGTACCTGCTTGGACTTCAGATGTGGATCGTATCCAGGGTACGTTGAACTTCGAAGTTGGCGATAACCTGGTTCAACTTTTAGGTATGACCAGCGAAGAAACCTTCCACCGGTGGGACGACAACGACTCTACCGATACTCTGGCTGTATTTGGTATGGGTATGCTTGGCCCCAATACTATGACCATGGGTGCTGTTGGTGGTATCGATGAGCTCTATACCGAAATTCGTTGGATCTCTCCAGAGGATCAGCGCTTACGCTATACCGCTAGTGCCACTTACTATAGTTACGAAAATAACCTTCAGACATACAACAACCTTGGTGCACAAGAGTTAGGCTTACTATTGCCAAGTGGCAACCCAGTTAGTCCACGTACTGGCATTACCATTTCTGAAAATGCTACCAATATGGGTATTGGTTTAAATATGGCCTATGATCTGTCGGATCGCACAACGCTTTCTCTTGAAGGCCGTTATCAGGTGGATGAGGTCTGCGGCCAGGATGCACTTGGTGCCAATGTTGAACTTTGCTCCGAGACTAAATCATTTGCGCCACGTATTGGTATCAATACAACCATCAGCGATAGCATGAGTGTTTATGCTCAATACTCTATCGGTACTAACCCTGCTGGGGTGAATATTGCTTATCAAGATCCTGGCAATGTCGAGGCCTTGGCCATCGCCGCCGGTAATCTCGCGGTACCCGCCACAGATACAAACGCTAATGCTTTGGCTAATGCAGGGTTTCAGTATGGTGTAGGTGGTGCTCCGGCTCCGCTTATAGATTATGACGAAAATACCTTCCAAACTTTTGACGAAGAAACCCTTACCAACTTTGAAGTTGGTGTTAAGGGCAGCTTTGCAGACCGCAGAGGTGCTTATACCGCTGCTGTCTACTTTATGATCTATGAAGATATTATTGGTGCCGAGAACCTCGATTGGGATGACGTTGCCGTGATCGGTGACGCTGATGGTTCTACTTACGACGGCTGGAACGCCGGCGAATGGAATGATTTTACTGGAGAGCGTACTTGGATTAATCAGGGCGATTCTGAAATGTACGGTGTTGAGTTAACGGTAGATTATGCTCTTGACGATACCTGGCAGGTTGGCGGTTATTTAACTCTGAGTGCAGCAGACTATACTGATTACTGCTCTATTCAGGCGCCAAGTTACTCCTACATTGGTGGAGGGTCTGTATTAGATATCTTGAGCCCTGGAGCCGGTGATGACGTATTGAGCTCCTGTGGTGTAGTGGACGGCAACCAACTATCTCAACACTCGCCATTTACCGCTAACTTCAATGTAAGTGCATCACTTCCAGAGACTATGTTTGGGTTCAATACTACAATCAGATTAGATCTTCGACACAAAGGAAAGCACTACGAAGATCACTTGAACTTGCTAGAGCGCGCAGCTGTTACTACCTCTAATCTCTCGGCAAATATGCGATCTGAGAGTTGGACTGTTAGGGCTTTTGTCAATAATCTGACTGACAATACCGAGCCTGGACGTGTGTCATTGGGACGCGACTTTATCAACAACGCGAACCCTACTCTGGGAGCCACAGCGGTTCACACCTGGGGCATTAGCCCAACTAGACCACGAGAAATTGGGGTACAGGTTGAATACAACTTCTAATAAATAGTAGAAATAACCTTGAAATGCCCGAGCTCTGCTCGGGCATTTTTTTGTCTGGATTTTGGCAGCTGGCAATCTTCCTGCTTACAGGAAGAATTAAAGATTAAATTGGTGACTCAGAAAATCAACCACTTTGCCTATGGTTATAGGGGTTCCAAAATTGCGCGCGCCGTGACCGCCATCCGCTACCAATACGTACTCAATAGTCTTTGCACCCCTGCGATCAAGCAGAGCGCTAAATAGTCTGCCGGATTGCCCTCTGGCGATTAGGGGGTCCATGGCACCGTGCATAATAAGAAAGGCAGGTAGTTCGGTATCCGCTGGCAATTCGGCAAGATAAGTCAGAGGACTTGCTTGTGCTGCCAGTTCGGGGTTTTCACCAACAGCAGCACCAATAAATCTCGATTCCGGTGAGTTGGCGCCCGCATTTAAGCCCGGCCCGCGCTCAACGCCGGTTAGCTCCATATCCGCATCCATAGTAGAAAAAACAATGGGTGGAAACCAAACTACACTGGCGGTTAGTCGGCTTTTTTCACTATCAGATAAAGCGATTCCGGCCATAGCAGATAGATGGCCGCCCGCAGATCCACCAAAGGAGGCCACCCGGGTTCCGTCGTAGCCGTACTTTCCGCCGTTTTCCCGGATGAACCCAAAAGCGTTCCGAATATCTTCCAGCTGCGCAGGCCATACCGCCTCACCGCTTAGCTGATAATTCATTGAAGCCACCGCGATACCTGCATCTATCAATTCTGGAAGCCCGGCGGGGTTTTCCTTTCCTCCGGCGCGAAAACCACCACCGTGCAGATACATGACGATCGGCGGACTATCTATTCCTTCGGGCAAATAAATGTCTAATAGGTTGCGTTCGGAAGTATCGCCATACTCAAGGTTGAAGTGGGTGACTGCATTGTATGGAATAGCCGACTGGACATTTCCCCCACCGGGCCTTTGCGCAAATGCAGAGGCGCAGAAGCATGTAGCTACCAGCAAGGTAAGTATGAGTAGACTGTTTTTGATATGTGGCTCCTAAGGAAAATTTTTTAATGCAGTTCAGCTAGCAGAATAATTTGATCCAAAATTCCCTACTCTTTTAGGGCGTCAGTGACAAAAATGCCAAAACCAATGAATTTGCCCATATTGATCTTTTCATATCACCCTACACTATATTGTGGCGATCTTATAATGCAGCCTAGTCATACAAAGTGTAATCAGATTTACAAATCGGCGCTATCGCCTGCAGGAACCACCGCTTCAACAGAAATAAGCAGGTTTACAAAGGGAAGGAAAACGCCATCCAATCCATACATTAGGCCGTAAGTGGAGCGGTCAAAATTGGCAGAGGCATCCGCACCGCAAACTTCACGACCATGTTGGAAATGGGGTTTACACAGGAATCGGTTAATAGTCAGATCTAGCTCGTTAGTGACGCCATGCAGGGTCAAACTACCTTTGACTGCAGTAGGAGTGCCATCCACAAAGTCTGCAAGCTCACCGGAGTATGTGGCGACCGGAAATTCTTCCGCAAAAACCACATGGTCTTTAGCGCTGTTGGTCATAGGCTCAAAGCCAAAATCTATAGAATTCATATCCAGCTCCGCATTGACCGATCCGGTCTCTGCTTCCCTGTCCATAATTATGCTGCCACTGGTAGAAGTGATCTTGCCGCGCCAAATCGAAAGACCACCCTGATGGTCGGCCTCAAAAGCCGGATAGCTGTGACGCGAGTCGATTACATAGGTAACCGGGTCTGCACAGACAAGCCCTGCTGAACAAATAGCTATAACAAATACCAAAGTGCATTTTAGATTGGTCAAATTCATGTGGTGGACCTCATCAAGTTGAGCGCATATTACATTACCCCTAAGTCTTCCAGGAAGCAGAAGTCCTAGGGGTTAACAATTCTTAGTACGGTCATTGGTGGCAGAAGTGGCACTTAAGAGCGACTTGTGGCAGATTGACTTTAGCTTTAAATAAATTGGTAAAAAGTAAGGGTCTCAAAATCCAAATTACTAAATGCTGAACTAGTCAATAAGGGGAACATCAATGCCATTCAATCGAATTAAGTCCGCAGTTTTTGCGACGCTTACACTTCGCGGCTCGGGATGAATAGTGCTCATGGGTCAGTGCGCGAGAATAGGGTTTTAAAATTGAAACTCTGTTACTTGCCCTTTTAAAGCTTGGAGGATTAAGAATTATGTTCAAATCAACAATAAGTATTAGTTGTATTGCTATTGCTGCCGCGTTTTGGATGCAGATAGCTACTGCCCAGCCAGAACCTCGGCTATCCGGCGGAAACGATTTAACTACCATGGCGCGGGACCCATTCCAGATATTCGACAACCTCTACTTTGTAGGAATAGGTGAGGTTGGCAGTTATGTGATTGAGACCAATGATGGTTTAATTCTGCTTGATACTCTTTGGGATAATCCGGGTTATACCGAATATTTACTTGGCAATATTCGTGAAGTGGGTCTAGATCCAATGGACATCAAATATGTGATTATCCTCCAAGGCCATCGCGATCATTACGGCGGTGCGCGAGCGCTGCAGCAAATAATTGATGCGCAGTTCGGCACTGCCGAAGAAGATAGAAAATTGATAGTCGACGACTTCGGCGAATGGGCGCCGCGCATCGACTTCATTATCGAAGAAGGTGATTCTCTGACATTGGGCGATACCACACTGGACTTCGAAATCACGCCCGGGCATACGCCGGGCACAACCTCCATTCGACTCACCGTTTTTGATAATGGCACCGAGCATCTTGCTTATCTGCACGGTGGTCCGGCCCTTCGTACTAAAGAACCCGAAGCAGGACGAATATTTATCGAAGACCTGCAACGTATTCAGCAGATTCCTGGAATCGAAGTGCAAATTGCCAACCACTTTGATATTGCCGCCCGCGGCGCGCCCGATCTGTTTGGACGAGCTGCGTTATTAGCAAGACGACAGCCTGGTGAGTCACATCCCTGGGTTGATCCAGAGCACTTTCAGCGCTGGCTAACCGAGTTGATTGAGGATACCCATCAGTATATGGCCGAATAGAGGGTTTTCTTACTAAGCGCTTTAGTAGAGAGGGCGGTTACAGATGAACAAAGGATTCATAGCTATTTCGCTGTTAAGTATCGCCGCTACGGTACCTAGTTTCGCTCATCACGGCTATATCCATATTGATCGCAGCAGCATTATTGCTTTTTAAGCGGCGATTTTGGATATTTCATTGTACGGTGAAGTGGTGGCGAGGTGCACGTTGGCGCCATAGGGGGACAATAGTTCATTGGAAGAGTGATTTGGGGCTGGAATTAAGAGTGTCTAACCCCAATCGAACTGAACTTTATCTCCTTTGGATTCAGGTTTACCGCGAAACTTTATCTGAACGCCCATCAAGAAATTGCGCAGGATCTGATCCTTACATTCCCGATAGTGCTTGTTTCCAGGCTTACGGAAAAACGCGCTTAGCTCATGCTGGCTTACCTTAAAATCGACTAACTCCAAGATTTCCAAAATATCGTCAGTCTTTAGGTTTAGCGCGATTTTTAGTTTCATAAGAATCATGTTGTTTGTCAGTTTCTTCTCAGACACTGGCTGATCGCCTTCACGTTTGCCGCGCCGCTCATTTATAAAGCCATTTAGGAAGGTAGCTAAAGTTCGGTCATTACATTTTTGATAGCCGAGCTCGCCTTCTTTCTCAAACCAACTAATAATTTCTTCCTTAGTAACGGATTTATCTGCCTGGGCAAAAATCGCCACCATCTTTGCGTTACTAAAATCGAAGACGTACCGTAAACGCCGCAAGATATCGTTATTTGTCATTATTTAGAGGGTCTCTGTCAACGAGAGAGCAGCTTACCCAATAATTTGGGTAGACCAAATAGAAAAAACCACCCCTAGGGTGGTTTTGTTTGGAGTAGGGTTGCCAGATGTTGTTCGAAAATAGGCCTAGATCGAGCTTTTTCATTTCTTATACCCTAGATGCGTTCCGTACCACTCAAGAGAATGCAGGAGAACCTATACCAAGAAGGGGGCAAAACCGTAAGCGGCTGAATTACTTAGATAAAGGAAAAGCCCCGTTAAATTGAAAATCCTCGTGTTGGAGTGGTACTACCCAGGGATACACTCGTAGGGCTCTACCTCGAGCTCGGGATGCCACTCCCAGGTCCAGCGAGCAGTCACCGGCTCCGTGAAGTTTTCGGGATCCTCGACGGTGATGTCGTATGCGAGTTCGGTAAAGTCTTCGCTGGGGGTGAAGCGCTCGAGTATTTCTGAGCTCATGCTCTGTGGGACGCCGGTACGATCGAAGAACGGCCAGTTGATTTGGGTCGTTCTCACGACCAGTGAATCACCTTCCCATCGCCCGGTGGAGTATCCGAGTTCGCTCGCGGGTGGATTGGCGTCCGCCGCGGGATTCATGTGAACGAGCCGAATGATGTCGAAGTACTCCGCATGAATGACGATATCGCCATCCCTCTGAGTGAAGTCGATGGGGTGTGGTCCCACGCCAAGCATGGCGAATGGCATTCCCGGCGTGACACATCTCATAATGAAGTCGTCGGTCTCGGCATTCCATGGGGCGCGCGCCGCTTCGGCGCTCGAGGTCAATGGCAACGGCCGCGGAAACCGTCCGGGTGGAGGCTTTCGCATCCAAACGCGAAAGATTCCGTCGGCGCTTTCGGCCAAATCACTATCCGGGTCAAGAACCTCATCGCCGGTCTGTGGGCCCCCGATAACATTCTGGGACCAGCGCGGCTGACCGCCGCCTTCAGCTACCAATTCGCGGCCGTCCGGCAGCAATATGTTGGTCATGAACATGAATCCATGCCGTCGTGTCGAAGGGTAACCCGCTGCACGCACAATGGCACCTACCTGCAAAAGATCATGGGGGACACCCCGGCGATCCTGACTATTCCGGTCCTGTGCCTCCAAAGCCCAGGTCTGGGTCGAACCGTCCGCGTTGACCACGGCCATCGTGAAGCCGACGTGTGGATTATTCCAGTGTACTCTCAGGATTTCCCCTTCCAGCTCGAGGACATTGTTGCGATCATACTCTGCCACGGAGTGGTGACCGATCGCGATCAGCGGAAACAATAACAACGGCAGCATTATTGCGATGAAACTAAAACCGGGTAATCGGCCGATCCATTTTTGTAGCAATTTCTTCATTTAAAACGTCCTTCTTACTAGAATTTTTTGGGTGCAGACAAAGTTAATCAGTGGAGTTTTTACCGAACGGAATTTTAGCAAAGAA
>TARA_B110000483_G_scaffold240693_1_pt1 | contig 16957 bp, 10 predicted proteins | sample TARA_B110000483 | Tara Oceans TARA_B110000483 (sample SAMEA4398176) | marine metagenome | biome: Polar Biome; feature: [SRF] surface water layer (ENVO:00010504); material: water (ENVO:00002006), including particulate matter (ENVO:01000060) such as... | depth 5 m
ATATATACATACATACATACATGCACATATACTCCACGACTTAAAGACCAATAAACTTGCGAATGTTTTTTGCTTTCCTCGCAGTACTTTTCACGTCTAACTTTGACTTTTCACTTCTCGCTCTCCGTCGCTCGATAGCTATCATCTTCATCGCCTCCTCCTCGTCGTCCTCGTCGTCGTCCGTGCTCTCTTTCACGAAACCATCGGATCCGAAAATCAGCTCGGATGGTGGCACTAGCACGGGAAGACTTTCTTCTCTGCGTCGACCCTGGTCTTTCTTCTTCATCTTCTTCTTCTCCTCCAGTTCTGAAGCTGCGTTTCGAGCGACGACGAGTTCGTTCTGACCCGCTGTTCCTCCGTTCTTTATTCTTTCTTCCGTCTTCCATCTGCTGTCTGAATCAAACTTTCGTTTCTGGCGACCATATTCATCTTTCATGTTTTCTTTCTTCATCATCGCCTCGTTCACGTTTATCCGTCTGATAGAGTCTCCGCTCCCGACGAGAATAAAACCATCCCCTAACGGTTTCGCATTTTGAAGTAACTTCTCCTTCCTTTTTTCTACAGCGTTTTCTCTTTCCATTTTCTTTCTTGTTTTCTCATCGCTAATGACTGAGGTGCGACCGAGTAATCGCGCGGCGATTTGAATTTCCTTCGAAGTATGGTCGGTTCCTTTCCTTTGCGGATTATGCAAAGAATCGTTGGAATGCTTCTCCGCGTAGAAGACGTTCTCGTGAGGTGCCATTTTTTGTTCGGTAGAGAAGAGAGAGAATTCTCTTCTTTTGTAAAAACGCTTCATTTTCGTCGAGGCAAAAAAAAACGTTTTGGAAATGTCTTCGTCTTCCAGCGCCGCGAAGAAAAACGAGAGATATCTAGACGTTGATTCCAATCGAGATTTGATGGGCATAGTGAGAGGAAAATGCAACCGATGTAATCGATGCGATGAGTACAAATCGAATTGCCAGCTCTATACGAAAAAAGAGACTCCCAACTTCTCCTCATCACCGCATCCGTCAAACGATGTTGCGATTATGAATTGCGCTAAGTGTCGTTGCCCGAGCAACTGTCACGAAATAGATACGTTCGGTAACCATTTAGAAAGAGGAACGGATTCTTTCCACAGAGGTGAATTTGATTTGGCAATCAAGGAGTATTCTCTAGCCTTGAACTCGTCTGATTCTGCTCTTCGAGTGAAAGCTTACTCAAACAGAGCTGCTACAAACTTGCATCTGGAGAATTTCAGCGCGGCGCTATCTGATTGCGATCAAGCGTTACGAATAGAGCCTGCGAATGTGAAAGCACTGAATCGAAAAGCACACGCGCTATTGCGCTTGCATAAACAGGAGGATGGTATTAAAATATACAGACTTATTCTCAACAAGCTCGACGCCGATAACGAGACCGCGCGCCAGGCGTTGAAACATTTGAACGTGCACGAACGAACAAAGCAAAAGGGTAATTCAGGGGAAACACGGAATTCAGTGTCGCCACCAACAATGAACACACTGGCAAGATCGAAGAGTAAAGACGCGTGTACGCAAACACTGAAAAATTCAACTGAACATAAAATTATAGCACAGAGAGAAACAAAAAATGCGTCGACGCAAACGCACGCGTACACAAAATCGGACGACGACGAACCGAGCGACGACGTGTTACGAAAATCTGTCGAATTTTTCAACGCGTTTGAGCTCGAACAAATAGAGCGACGGCGAGCAGAGGACGAAGCGAGAAGTAAAATGTGGGCCTTCAACGACAGCGGCAGCGATGACGACGAGAATGAAAACGATAACAGAGACAGGGTTGACGATGTTCCCAGCGGCGACGATACCTTCCTATACGACCAGAATGATTCAGAGAGTTTAAATTGGGCTCTTAAATGGGAAGAAGAGCAAAATGCGAGGAAAAACGAGCGCGTAAAACCAGATATTCGGTCAAAAGGAAAAAATACGTCTGATTTTACCAGCACTAATTTCGCGAAGATATCGTTCGAGGATTTAATACAAGCGACTTCGGCGACGATTTCTGTTTTGGGCGACGACGACATAAACGGACATAAACGCGGCAAGTGTCTCAACTGCAAAGTATGCCCGCACTTTAGACGCGTTTCCACTAGCACGATGCTTTTATCGAAAGTGCCCAAAGCCAGCTACGAAGTTTCTCTTGGAAAGCTTTTCGCCGCCGCCGATGGGGAGCGTTGCGCAAATTGTTCTTGTTCATATCAAGACCATGAAGACAAACAATCGTTCAATAGACGCATTGCGAGAGAAAAGGCAAGTTTAGAGAGAGAGAACGAAGAACTCCGATTGAAGAAGAAGAAACGGTTAGAAATAATCCAAAACGCTAAAAATCGGATGCGCGAAGCCAAGGAGAATGGCATAATACTCGAAAAAAGTCACTTCTGTCTTCTTACCGGTAAGCGGCGAAAAAATTGCAACGACTGTATGGAATGCAAGCAGTTTTGTACGCTTACCAATTCTTCTTTTTTCACTGTTGATAGCGAGATGCTTTATTGCCATTTATGTGGGTGTGCTGCCACCGAGCACGAAGTCGACTGGGAGGCAGACAAAGAAGAGAAGAGTAAACAAGAAAGAGAAAACAAGTGGCGTTGGGAGCAATACGAAAGACAACAGAAGCAAAAAGAACGCCATCGTGCCGACGACGGCGACGACGGCGAATATTTGAACATTCTCGAGTTGAGCAGAGAAGAATTTCGTGGTAACGTTGACATGCTGAAGAAGCAATATCGGCGCAAAGCACTTGCGTATCATCCCGACAAGAACAAAAGCTCTGGAGAAAAATTTGTCTTATTGACAAAAGCTTATCAAATACTTTTATCAAAGTATAGCCACAAATGAGTTGGTTTCTGAGGAATATGCAATGCTACCAGTACCACTGGTACGTTTAAAACTACAATCATATTATACAATTATGTGCTCTTCTCTTTTGCTCTCTCTCACTTACTACTTGAAGGACTCGGCGTGTTTGGATTGAAAGTCCCAGCTGTCGAGAGTCCCGAAGACGAAGTAGACAAGCTCGTCGGATCCATTCTCACTCTCACGCGGTCTCTGATACGTTCAATCAAGTTCGTCAAAGAGATCAGTCCGTCCAAAAAATTTCTGTCCACCTCTCGAGATTCGTTCTTCACCGCGTTACAAAAATCAACGATAACAACGCGAACATCGCTGTGAAGATCCGAGCTATCGTAACATAAAAGTATTGAAGACCCCAAAAAGAAAACCGGAAACGGATTCATTTCTAAACTTTGCCTGATATCTTTCAACTTTCGAAGGACATTTGTAATTCTTTCGCTATTCTGACCAAAAAACACGTCAAGACCAGTCGTCGTCGTCTCTAAATTCAGCGCTTTTGCCCATTTTCTATTCCAATACCTCTCCGTATTGCTTTCTTCCTCGTAGGTTAGCATCCCACACACGCGAAACCCTATCGAACACGAAGTCGTTTCCAAGTCGCCTCGATGCCGTTTTTCCCTGTACGCTGCGTCGTGCGATGGATGCCACGTCCGCTCTCCTATTTTTATATCCACCACGTTTGCTTGCTTCATGTCAGCCGTCACGTCGCGCAATTTCAAAAATGGCATCGGTTTCGCGGCGTCGCGAGACTCGTACAGCACTGTTCTCGATACAAACGTAGCTAGAAACGGTGAAAACTCCGGGACTCTTTCGTGCTCCATTGCTTGCCAATTTTCGTAAAACTGTAACTCAGTCATTCCTTTTCGAGTGTCGTCTGTGGGTTTATAAAAATGTCCACACGCGTCGACGCGAGCAGCCCGAGCGTGCTTGTGCGAATTCCCCGCAACCTGTCTCGCAGCTTTCGGGTACACGATTCTCCCCCTGTTCTCACAAAGATCTTCTTGTTTTTCTTTTTCTTTTTCTTCATTCCTTGATGGAAGTATCGTCGTTGATGTTATTACTTTCGTTGTGGTTTCTTCTTCCATTCGTTGTTGTTTAAATCCCATTTCCCGGACGCGAACTTCAGATGAGCGCTGCGCGATAGCGGCGACACCAACATCGAAGATGGTGGTTGTTATCGCGTCTTCAACTTCCATTTGATGCGTTCTTTTCGTTCGTTCGTTCTTCTTCTTCTCTCTTCACTCTTTGTGTGTTATGAAGAGTTTCTTGTTCGATCAATAATATTTCGTCTTTTATTTATTTGCTCATGATTCCTTACTTTCTCTCGCCTCACACACTCTTTGAATTCTGTCTACTCTTTCTTCTTTCTTTCTTTCTTTCTAAAGAGAGAGCGAGAGCGAGCGGGGAAAAGATGAACCACCACCACCACCACCATCACCACCCATATAAAGTTTTGTCAGATGATGATATAGATTTTTTCATTCGCGCGATTGGTGCAGAAAACGTCGCACAAACCGTTGTTACCAAGAGGAATGAGAAGAAGAAGAAGAAGACACCGTATGTGCCCGAGAGTGATAATGATGATAATAATAGTAATGATAATAAAAGTGAGGACGAGGTGCTATTGATAGAGTTAAATACAGATTGGCAGAAAAAGTATTTCGGTAAATCCAAGTGTGCGCTGTTCCCGCGAACGAGCGAAGAGGTTTCTGAAATTTTGCGATATTGTCACGAGAATCACATCGCCGTGTGTCCGCAAGGTGGGAACACCGGTTTAGTCGGAGGCGCCGTACCTGTTTTTGATGAAGTTATACTTTCATTGAAACGCATGAACTCGGTGTTGAGTATAGACGATATCACTGGCGTGTGTGTGTGCGAAGCTGGGGTTGTTCTAGAAGAACTAGACGATGCTCTGATGCGACGAGGGATGTGCGTGCCTTTAGATTTGGGCGCAAAAGGTAAATGTCAAATCGGAGGCAACGTATCAACAAATGCCGGCGGTTTGCGTCTGGTCAAGTACGGCTCTTTGCGAGGAACTGTTTTAGGCTTAGAAGTTGTCCTCGCGGATGGAACGGTGTTGAGTTCTTTGCTCAGAGAAAATAGAAAAGATAATACGGGATACGACTTGAAGCAGTTATTTATTGGCGCCGAGGGAACGCTCGGCATAGTTACGAAAGTTGCCATCTTAGCGTCCCGAGCGCCAGAGGCACGAATCGTTACCATATTTGCCTGTGATACATTTCGAAAAGTTGTGCATCTCATGGTTGAGGTGAAAAAGAGATTGGCGGAGAATCTGTCAGCTGTAGAATTTTTCGATCATGAAAGTCTTAAACTCACTGTCGACACATTACCTGGAGCGAAAGATCCATTCCCCTACGCCGACGATTTGAAAACAAACATACAATTCTACGTCGCAGTGGAAACTACCGTAAACGAAAAGGCTATGGAGAGTAGGTTGAGAGCAAATGTGTTAAATTTTGCGCGCTCAGTGTGTGTCCTTGCGGAGGATGGAAGGAAAAGTAGGGGAAAATTTGTGAGCATTCTTCAGAAAAAATTTCGCGGCGACGAAGCAGAGAGGAACAAACCAAATTTAGCGCAACGGTTTGTGATATCCGAAAACGAAAAACACGCGAATGAGCTCTGGAATTTACGCGAACGCATATCCGTGGCGTTAAAATACGCCGGTGCCGTGTACAAGTACGACGTTTCGTTACCAACGATTAAAATGTACGAGCTTGTCGAGAGAATGAGAGAACGCTTCGCCGAGCGAAGAATGGATGATAAAGTCAAAGTTTTAGGATACGGTCATCTCGGCGACGGAAATTTACACCTCAACATATCTCGAAAAGAAGGTCCGTGTAAAGACACGCTTGCGATGATCGAGCCATTCGTCTACGAGTATGTCACCGAGCACAAAGGAAGTGTTTCAGCTGAACACGGATTAGGGGCGATGAAAGTTCAAGAGCTTTGGCGAGGGAAGGACGCGGAAGAAGTTCGGCTCATGCAAAGGGTGAAGAACATGTTCGATCCGCGTGGTATTCTGAATCCGCACAAAATGATTCCGTCCTCCCCTCCCCCGCTTCCTTCGAAGCTTTAGAAACTCATGTAAAATATTAGTTGCAGTGCAGCGCGCACCTTAGCAATGTACGTAATAAATACAACCCCTAATCCGGAACACCTAAATGAAAGAAAATAAACATCAATCAAATGAAATCAACTTGTACGTGAGATAAGTAAAACGTGTACGAGCGATAATCAAACGAGAGATTATCCGAGGATAAAATCTGTCGTCTGTGTGTCTGTAAAAATCTCTTGAGTGAGAACTCCTTTTTTCTCCACACGTCAACTTCGAGTATATAATCCGATTTCTCATCCTTACTTAAACGCGCACCTCGCTGTTGCACTTATTGAGCTGAAAATAAGAGCAGGTAATTGAAAATGATGACATCCGCGTCTATTTTATCGTCTCGGAGCGCGTACGCATCAACGAGCGTAAAATCGAAAAGACCGGAACAAAATAATAAACACCTATACAAATCAACGACGAAAGCGTTGTTCAACAATAGGAACAACAAAAGAAGAACAGAAATGCGAAGAGGAACGGGCGATAGCGACGATACGAAAGGAAGAGGCTATCTTATTGCACCACCGCCTCTTTTTCCTCTCGTGCCTGCATTTGCACGACAAACGTACCGATACGAAATCGACGCGGGTAAAATGTGGTTCTTCGAGCAGAAGCAAGGTATAGGATTAGGCTTGAACGTGTCAGTGAACGTCCGCATGACGGTTATTAAGTTGAAAACGGGCGGGTTGTGGGTGCACGCGCCAGTTGCACCAACGAAAGAGTGCATTGCACTTTTAGATGAACTCGACGCGCCGGTCGAGCACATCGTGTTACCTACTACACTCTTTGAGCATAAGCTATTCGTGGGACCGTTTTCACGAAAATACCCAAACGCGAAGGTGTGGATAACACCAGAACAGTGGAGTTGGCCCGTGAATTTGCCGCCTTTATTTTTCGGCATAGATTATAAGAAGAATGGGGGCGGCATTTTAGGTGATTCGCAACCTTCGTGGATGGACGAGTTTGATATTGAGTTGCTAAAGCCGCCTGCTTTAGGAGTTGCTTCCTATGTCTCTTTTATCGAATGCGCTTTCCTTCATAAGCCCTCAAAAACGTTACTGGTTACTGATTCAGTCGTTTACGTCTCCGAAAACATTCCCGATGCCGTTTTAGAATGCGATTTAATGGAATCAGGCGACGACAATTCCTTCACCATTAGCGCGCTGAAGTTTTTAAATTTATTCAACATCCGCGAAAAGGCAAAATCTCGCACGAACGATTCCGCCTCGATGACTATAGAAGAGAAGAGACGTCTCGGTTGGCAGCGAAATGCTCTGCAGGCTTTATATTTTGGTCCAAATAACCTCCTGGATCCGGAAGAGAGTTGGAAAGACGTGACCAATCGCTTGTTCGTTGCTCCTGTGGTTGCGACGTTGGTGTACGAAAACGTTCCGGACTACGTCAACGATTGGGCACAGCGCGTCGCAAAATGGAACTTTAACCGAATCGTGCCGTGCCATTTCGATGCGCCCATCAAAGCTGGGCCAAAAGAATTTAGAGAAGCGTTTCGTTTTTTGCCTTCCAGCAGACCCTCGAAACTTGGTGGTAACAAACCGTCGAACTCCTTAAAGTCTCCGTACTTCAACGACGAAGATATGATTTTGTTACGCGGCGTTGCTGATTTTCTCAAGAACACGGGAGTCATTTTTAGCGACGAATCGAGACCGAAGAAGATAAAAGTAATTAGTAGTAGCAACAAAAACAAGCAGAGTTAGAAATATGTAACGGCAAGCGCGCGCAGTAGGAGCTATTTATTGAGCTTTAATTATTATCATTCGAAAAACAAACCCCTAATCGCGGCTTCATCTAGAATATCTTTCATCCATTTCTGTTTCAAAACATCTTTCGCTCGCTCGATGGACACCCATTCCCGCACTCGAATAGAATCTTCCGCCCATTTCTCGCTCTGTTCGGTCACGCGCATCAAGAAGAAGTGTGCAGTACATCCCATCGGGTTTGATTTGCTTTCGTATTGTATACCACCTGTGTTTGTCGAAATAGGTATTAAAGGAACCGCGCTCGATACACCTGCTTCCTCTAAAGTTTCCCTTCGCGCGGCTTCTTCCACGGTTTCATCGAGCTCCCATCCTCCTTTCGGGAAAGATCGTTTATCCGGTTTCCGTCTACAGCTAATCACGAGTACTTCTACATTACTATTGTTCTTGCTATTTGTCTCCATCGTCGTCGCGGCACTGTCCTTCTTAACGGTTTCGTCTTTTTCTGCTTTAGTTTCTCCGCGCGTGAATCGGAATGGAATGGTACCGGCAATCAGTCTTCGTTTATTCTCGTCGTCGTATCTCTGTTGAGATCGTCCAGTACGCGCATCATGACTTGACATCACCCAAAAGCCAAAAGCCAAGAGTATATATGTACGCGTCAAAAGTGACGTTGGGCGTGTGTTTGTGATGGAAAAAAGAGAAGAGAAGGTGAGAAACAAATTCCGATTCTTCAGAAAGTTGGCGCGCAGAAGAGACACACCACACGACATGGACGATCTCGTAGATTTGTTAGATTCTGATGATGACATCACTCCAAAAGTGAACGAGACTTCATTAGACGTGCAAGAAAGAAATGAGGAGATGTTCGACAAGCGAGAAGAAGAAGAGAGTGGAAAGCGCGCATCATTTGTGAGAAAAAAGGAAACGTCTTCTTCTTCGCTTTCGAAAGTCGTGGAAGAAGACGGAGAAGGACAAGATACAGAGAGAAACACGCGCGCAAACGACGATAACGAAGAAACTGTTTCGATGTTAAAAAGAGGTGCAGTGATTGCCGATCCTCTCGACCCGCAAAACTGGGAGGCTTATTCTCCCAAATCGTCAACTGAAGGCGAGCGAAAAGATGCCTTTACTTCTCTGAATGCCGACGATGAATACTTTAGAAGAACAGGTGGTACGAAACCTCCACCTCCACCGATCGAATCAAATAGAGCGAAAAGTATGAGTATTCCAGGAGTTACCCGGCATGTTCTCGACGCGACGAGTGATGTAGTAAAAGTGAGCAAAGATAGCGAGAAACAACAGCTCGTGGGAAATAACAGAGTAGGTCCGGCGGCACCGAAGCAGGAAGTTCGAGATAGCGTTAATAATAGTAATGGTGAGAAACAGCCTTCAAGTGCGGAGACGATTTCGCAGCGCACGATTCGGTATCCGGAGCAGGATATGATTGCAGCGCAAAAGAACATTCCCAACCCGGGAGTCTCGTCGCCGCCGAGACCGTCCAGTTTAGAGAAAGGAATGAAGCCCACGGCATCGTTTATGAAACTCAGCATAGAAGAAAATCCAACGCCACAGACAATTCCTCCCCCGATTTATGGCGACCAAGGTAATATAGGCGAAAAGCACGTCCTTGTCATGGTTGGCTTACCAGCGAGAGGGAAAACGCACATGGCGAAACGCTTGTGTCAGTATCTTCGATTTTTTCACGGCGCGAATACGAAAGTCTTCAACGTGGGCGAATACAGGCGTAAAGTGTATGGCGCTGGGAAAATGACGCACGTTCTTTTTGATTCCCAGCACGAAAAAGAGCGCGAGGTCTTGGCGCGAGCGGCCATGAAAGATATGATTGATTTCCTCTTCCAGGAAGATTCCGTTTCGTATTTAGAGCAGCGCGGTGTTGATTCGGGGAGAGTTGCTATTTTTGACGCTACCAATTCCACGAAAGCGAGGCGACAATGGCTCGTTGATCAAATGGGCCCACTTCCAGTGAAGTTACTCTTCGTGGAGAGCGTCTGTAACGACGAAGACATCATCACGAACAATATCTGGGAGGCGAAAGTGACCAACGCGGATTATGTGACGAACGAAGATAAGCAAGCTGCGTATGATGATTTTAGACAAAGAATTCGTGAATACGAGCGAAGGTACGAAACCATGGACGAAGATAATTTGAGTTTCATTAAACTCATTGATTGCGGAAAGCGAGTGGAAATCAATAGAATACACGGATATTTACTTGGGCGGATCGTGCAGTTTCTCTCGAATCTCCACGCGCACACGACTTCGATTTATTTATCGCGACACGGCCAATCTGAGTATAACGCGAGTGGTAAAATAGGCGGCGATTCGTGTCTCACGGCCATGGGCGAAGCATACGCCAAACGTCTCGGCGATTATGCGAATGATGTGATAGGGCGGGATCCAGAAACAGATAAAGCGCAACCGGTTCGTTTATGGACGTCTGCCTTGCAACGCACGCAATTGACCGCTCGTCACATTCCCCACCCGAAAATTCTGACGAGCGATGGTAAAATATGGACGCAAATGGCGCCGCGCGTTTTAAGAAACTTGGACGAAATATATGCCGGTGTTTGCGATGGTATGACATACGAGGAAATCAAGGAAGCGTACCCGGAAGAGTATTTATTGCGGCAAGAAAATAAGCTTGGCTATCGTTATCCAAGAGGCGAATCGTATCTCGACGTTATATCGAGGCTCGATCCACTCATACAAGAGTTGGAATCGTATCGCGAGCCTGTCGTTATAGTAGGTCACCAAGGCGTCTTACGTTTAATTTACGCGTATTTCGTTGGTTTAGATAGAACGTCGGCGTCGCAGGGCGTTATTCCGTTGAACACGGTAATCAAACTCACGCCTCGAACGCACGATTGCATTGAAGAGAGGATCTGTCTGTACAATCCAGCAGAGGATAAGGATTTGGTACCCTCCGATAATGAAACGTCGTCGTCGTATGCGAGTATCGCAGATCCACCGTCATATTAGTGATAACATCGACTTCGTCGAGATGTAGTTTTTTTAGCAGTGTAAGAAAGCTCGAAGCTCATTTTGCTCAATTCGAACACGGCATAAAAACTTTCCTTTCTTTTGTTTACGAAAATTCCGAAATGAAACTTGAATGATTAGATAGAAGACGCGCGAGGCGGGTGCGCGAAAAGTTGTGTTTCTCTCCTTGTTGGACTTCTCGCGCGTTCGGCGATACAAAATGCACGAAAAGCAGAAGAACATAAAAACGGAAATTCCAACCATGCCTCAGCTTTGGAAACACGCCGCTCAATACTATAGATATCAAACCTACGTGCTGACGGCATTCGGCGCGGTTGGGATTCTCACGTATATGGGTTCGTCTCTCCTTTCATCTCATTCTTCTTCTTCCTCTTCCGCTTCATCAAAAGTCGTCTCGAAAGAGAGAAAATAGAAGTAGTTGAAAGAATTCTTTGATGAAGACGAGTCAAAGAAGTTAGACTTGGATGTTGGTTTGCAAAGTGTACATCAATCAATCTTAATATATATTCAGTATGCGTAGTACCTGTACAATATGACTAACTAACTATTGCGATTTTTCTTATTCGAGAGCGCCTTTGTAGACGTGGAGATGGAAGACATCATGTCCACTCCTAAACGGCCGACGTTGACGTTTCCTCGCACTTGTTTCTCTTCGATCGCCTTCTTTTTCTTTGCAATCTTTCGAGCGAACCTCAAGCCGGTGACGTCGGATTCGGCTAGCTTAAACGAGCATCTGCGACAATATCGAGCGTCAATCTCGTGCATTTCTAATCCACACGAATCGCACACGCGGTCGTCGAACGTTTTCGCGCCGCTCGTGATGGGATCTTCATCCGTAGATTTCAAAATGAAAACTTCACCTGTGTTTGAGATGAGTTCTTGGTCTTCGTCCTCTTCGTCTTCGTCTTCCATCATCCCCAAAAGCATCTCGCCTCCTGAAATAGTCGCTAACTTTGCTAATTGACCTGGTATAACTAAAAGGGCGACAAAAATGGAAACAACAGTCGCAACTCTCCCGCCCGGGGTGACAACTTCAAATGGCTGACCAATACCCGTGAGCGTAAGCACCGCCCAATACAAAGTATCGTTGAGATTCTTCACAGCCGGGTTGATGCCGAACTCGAGATCATATATTACGCCGGCGGCGATGACGAAGATGCAGATGAACTCGGCGGCGACGCCGGTGAGCTGAACTGTCATCGAATCGGACTTGAACAAACCAAACAACACCGAGTCTGGAGAGCGCTCGAGAAAGCGAAGAAGACGGACGATCCGGAGTAGCCGAAGAAATCGAGGGATTGGCGACATTCTGTCGACTAAACCGAAAACTGCCAATACCGGAGGAATCGTAGCCGCTGTATCTAAAACAGTAAAAGGATTCGTCCAAAACGAAAACTTGAATTCGGCGACCCACGCTCGAAGCAAAAGCTCAAAGAAAAATAACGCGTTGTAGGCGTCTTCGATGTCGCGGATGTTGTCCATGGAAACTAGCCCAGAGTACCACGGAATATCGTCTCGATACAAGACGTCCCAGCCACCAAAGGTGCCAATGTTGTACGATTCAAGAATAAATGTTCCGAATACAATTCCTGACGAGATGACAGCCCACCAACCGGAAGAGTCCAGATCAGAAAAAGCAAGCGCCATGCGTTGGCGCGCCGTGAGTTTCCGCAGTCCTGGTTTGAAAAATTGCACGCCTTTCGCCGGCTTTCTTCGACGAACCAGCGCTTCCGACGAGCTTCCTCCCGCGGCAGAGAATTCATCCTCGCCAATCTCTTCGTCTTCTTCGTAAAACGAACCAGAAACGAGTGATTTGATGAACTCGATGGTCGTTTCGTCCTGTTCTTTGTCGCCTCCTCCTTGTTGTTTTTTCCTGAGCGCGTGCAAACGAAAGCTCTCGTCTGTTTTTTTGTTCCTTTTTCCTCTCGAGGAGGAGGAGAAGAAGGAGGAGGAGGAAGAGAGCAATCTCCTTCTAGTGGTCGTAGCGGTTGTGATTTTATTCTTCGATGTCGCGACGTCTCCTGTTTCATCTGCTATCGCTGACGTTCGCATCGACATCGTGCGAAACGATGACAGCGATGCGCGAGTACGGACGGAGGAAGTAACGGAGGACGACGACGAGGAGGCGAAATTTCGCCGGTCGTTTTCAACGTCGCTTCGGGGGATAAGACGGCGAATTCTGTGCGAAGACGATAAGTCTTTTGATGCCCCTCTCAAACTGACGGATGCTGCGTTCTTGCGAATATTCTTCGACGCTCCTGTCTTTTGTACGCGCCAAGCGCTCGTGTGCGCGCACTTAGACGATGTAGGGCAGGATGAAGACATGATTTGCTGCTTTGTCCTCACACACAAATCCTATGGCTCGGATTTGTCGGTCGTTTCACGCTCTCGCTTTTTGCTTTGCGTCAACTGTTATTATTATTATTATTATCCGCCTCTGATCTCTCTGCGCACCTCAAGGAGGAAGGGGAAGGAGTAGCGCAGCAGCAGGAAGAGATGCGGATGCGACGGGGTATTCGTTTCTCTCAGTTTTTATGCTTTTGAACGAAGAGTTGATATGCGCGGGCGGTGTTTCTTAAAGTGACGTGTTTAATCGCGTTCAAGCTTAATTTTTTGGCATCGCTTCGAGGGGGACGCTGGAATAAGGTGAACACGCCAACCGAATAATATTCAATACGCGCGGCAAACAAGTTGTCTTGTATAATGTAATAATAGTAGTATATAAAATTAATTGTATGCAAAAGCGATTAAACCTCGCCACGCACTATGCGCTACGAGCAAAAACTCCCCACCCTACACTCCAAAATACACCTTTCACGCTCTCTCTCTCTCTCTCTTTCTCCTTTTCTTGTTGTCGATTTCTGTCCGCGCCGAAAAAGTGCACCACTCTTCACTTGTTGTTGTTCTTGCTGATTAAGATCCACACATCAAGCACTCGTCCTTGTTCTCGAGCGAGCACTTGAGCTTGGCCGCCATGTGCGCTTCCTGTTCCGCTTCACTCATCTCCGAAACTTCCTTCTTCGTCGGGACGGCGGTTGGTTTCGGCCCGCCGTTGGACGGCTTCAAGACGTTCTCCTTCTCCACCTTTTTCGCAGCCTTCGTCGGGTCGACGGTAAACTTGATCGCATCCGCAGCAGCTCTGGATCTGAGGTAATACATACCAGTCTTCAATCCAGACTTCCACGCGTGGAAGTGTAAGGAAGTCAACTTACCGGAGTTGGCATCAGACATGTGGACGTTGAACGACTGCGACTGGTCGATAAACGCGCCTCGAGCGGCAGCCATGTCTACCAATATACGTTGCTTGATTTCCCACACAGTCTTGTAAATAGCCTTCAAGTTATTCGGGATGTCGAGGTTGACGACAGAGCCGTTGTCAGAGATCAAACTGTTCTTCAACGTTGGATCCCACAAGCCCATCTCGGTCAAATCCGACAACAAGTGCTGGTTGACGACGGTGAATTCACCGGACAACACTCTTCTCGCATAAATGTTCGATGTATACGGTTCAAAGCACTCGTTGTTACCCAAAATTTGGGAGGTTGACGCGGTTGGCATCGGTGCAACCAAGAGGGAGTTGCGAACGCCGTGCTTGGCGATGGATTCTCTCAACGCGCTCCAGCCGTGTCTATCGCCGCCCGGCATTTCGGTAACGCCCCACATGTCCGGTTGCAACACACCCTTGGAAACCGGGGAACCTTCGTAGGATTCGTACGTACCCTCTTCTTTCGCGAGTTCGTTCGATTCTTGCAACGCCGCGAAGTAAATCGTCTCAAAGATTTCGGCGTTCAACTTTTGCGCCTCCGGAGAGTCAAACGGTAAGCCGAGCAAGATAAATACGTCAGCCAAGCCTTGGACACCCAAACCAATCGGTCTGTGCTTCATGTTCGATCTCTTCGCAGTTTCGACCGGGTAATAGTTGACGTCGATGATGCGGTTTAAGTTGCGAGTCACCTTTCTCGTGATTTCACTCAACTTGGCGTGATCAAAGTAACGGTCGCTCGCTCTGAGAGAGCCCAACAATTTCTTCGTTTCCGTCTTGCCAGTCGGAGAGCTCTCGTTCTTTTCGATGACAAATCGCGGCAAAGCGATGGAGGCCAAGTTGCAAACGGCAGTTTCTTCCGGCGAGGTGAATTCGACGATCTCTGTGCACAAGTTGGACGATTTGATAGTGCCCAAATTTTGTTGGTTCGACTTGCGGTTGCACGCATCCTTGAACAACATGTACGGGTTACCAGTTTCCACTTGCGCTTCAAGAATCGCAAACCAAAGCTGCTGGGCGTTGATCGTCTTCTTACCCTTGTTTTCTTTTTCGTACTTGGTGTACAAAGCTTCAAACTCTTCACCCCAGCATTCGGACAAACCCGGGCACTCGTTCGGGCACATTAACGTCCACTTGCCGTTTTCTTCGACTCTTTTCATGAACAAATCGTTCGTCCACAAACCGTAAAACAAGTCACGAGCTCTCGCTTCTTCCTTCCCGTGGTTCTTTCTCAAGTCGAGCCAGTCGAAGATGTCAGAGTGCCACGGTTCGAGGTAAATGGCAAAAGCGCCCTTGCGCTTACCGCCGCCTTGGTCCACGTATCTCGCCGTGTCGTTGAACACGCGAAGCATCGGAATGATACCGTTCGAGGTACCGTTTGTGCCTCTAATGTACGAAGAAGTGGCGCGGATGTCGTGAATGGACAAACCAATACCGCCGGCGGACTTGGAAATGCACGCGCATTCCTTCAACGTGTCGTAGATACCTTCAATGGAGTCTTCCTTCATGCAAATCAAAAAGCACGAGGAGAGTTGCGGTCGCGGCGTACCGGCGTTGAACAAGGTTGGCGACGCGTGGGTCATCCAACGTTCAGACAACATGTGATACGTATCAACAGCCTTTTCGATATCCTTCTTGTGGATACCGATGGATACTCTCATCAACATGTGCTGCGGGCGCTCGACAACTTTACCGTCGATGCGCAACAAGTACGAGCGCTCCAAAGTTTTGAAACCAAAGTAGTCGTAATCAAAGTCACGGTCGTAGACAATTTCCGCGTCAAATCTTTCCGCATTCTCTGTGATGATCTCGTACACATCATCGGCAAGCAACGGGGACCACTTGCCGTTTCTGTGGTTCGTGTGTTCGTACATCTTTTTCATCGTCGTCGAAAAAGATTTGTCTGTCGTCTTGTGCAAGTTTGAAACGGCGATTCGCGCGGCAAGCTGCGCGTAATCCGGATGCTTGGAAGTCATCGCCGCTGCGGTTTCAGCCGCGAGCTCATCCAATTCAGAAGTCGTCACGCCCGGGTAAACACCTTGGCACACCTTCTGGGCTACGAGAACGCTGTTTATTTAAGAGTAAAAGAAAGAAGAATTTGGTCAGTCACTACTCTTTTTTCTCATTTTTTCAAACGTTTTGAAACACGCGACGTCGTCGAAGAGTGAGCTGTTTGCCCGTTGAGATTTTTGAAAATGAAGATTTCGTATTCGTCGTTCGCATGTCATCTCGCGAACAAGAAATGTCCACGAAACGTGAACGAATCCTCCACAGACGTGTTTTCGAGCGTAACTCGAGAAGAAACGCGGATAGGAAACGTTCCATCGACGCTCAGCGCGTTGAAATCTCGCGGATGATTCAAAATAGAAAAAAAAAAGCCGTACGCCTCTTCGATGCGGTTCGAGATTGTTGTATCGTCGTCAAATATCGCGTCAGTTCGGAAACAAACGCGGTTGAAACGGTCGAGAATCCAACAAAGAGTGACGCCAGAACGTTTTGAAAGAAGGAATACCACGTGCACACGCTTCATGCCTGCATAGTACCCTCCGTGTCAAACGTCATCATCCCTCATTTTTTGAATACACAACGGAACCAAGAAGTTAAAGAAGAAGAAAAAAGAAGAAGACGTTTTTGTTCGCGCAGACGACGTACCTATCGCAATGTTCTGGATGTAATCCATACGAGAGCTTCTTAATTCTCGCGGTGATCTTATCAAACGCCACTTCGACGCGGCGGCCATCTCTCTTGATCACGTGCATGTTTTCTATTATGCTATGTTTTGGTCACCAAAGTTATGAAGATTGATGTTGATGATGATGATGATACGTTTGAACCGAAAAACCGAAAAAGGAAGAAGAGAGCTCGGAGATTTTTTGCATTTTTTTCTTTTTCTTCTTCTTTTTTTTCTTCTTCTTCTCGCGCCGTCAAAAACACGACGCCGTCTGTCTGATTTAACAAACAC
>TARA_B110000483_G_scaffold68695_1_pt1 | contig 16842 bp, 12 predicted proteins | sample TARA_B110000483 | Tara Oceans TARA_B110000483 (sample SAMEA4398176) | marine metagenome | biome: Polar Biome; feature: [SRF] surface water layer (ENVO:00010504); material: water (ENVO:00002006), including particulate matter (ENVO:01000060) such as... | depth 5 m
TACTAGAATATCGTCTTATGCCGAGACTTATGATGTTTGTAATGACCGTGATGTATATACGAGTTCTGGAATGGGGAATGACTTTAGAAGATTTGTCCACACAGCAGTCTGCGATGATATCAATTTGTTCTGGGTCCATGACGGGCGCGTTTGCGGTATGGTTAGGATCAGAGAAATGATAACGCAACTTATAAGTAGTCTTACAGGACTTGCTACATCTGTCATAGACAGCAAGACGCAGATCAAACTAACCGAGGCTGAAATAAAGAAAAAACAGCTTACAGGCGAGATTGATTGGGATTTAGCTGCTATACAAGCTACGGAAAATTCGTGGAAAGACGAATGGATTACGTTGCTTTTCAGTATTCCATTAATACTAGCCTTTATGGGAGATTGGGGAAATGACATTGTGCAGCGGGGGTTTATGGCCTTAGAAGCTATGCCAACATGGTATCAATACAGTTTAGGTGGTATTGTGTCTGCGAGCATAGGGATTCGATCAGTAAGTAAATTTTTTGGGAAGAAGTAATCATGGGATACAAATTAGGAAACCGAAGTCTGTCAAACCTGCAAGGTGTAAACGAAAGGCTGGTAACTGTCGTGAAATACGCCATAGGCGTTACGAAACAAGACTTCTCGGTGATATGCGGCATGAGGACATTTTCAGAACAACAGGAATTAGTCAGGAAAGGAGCATCGCAAACCATGAAATCAAAACATCTTGATGGTAATGCCGTGGACCTAATGGCTTACTGTGATGGTGGTGGTCGTTGGGAACTTAACCTGTATGATGAGATTGCCGATGCCATGAAAGAAGGCGCAGAGGCTGCAGGTGTTAAGCTACGGTGGGGCGCTGCATGGACTATTGATGATTTAGGTGCCTATGATGGTACAGCAGAACACGCTATGTGTTCGTACATAGATACACGTAGATCACAGGCTCGCAGGCCATTTATAGACGCACCACACTTTGAACTTATGCCACAAGATGTTACAGTAAAAGTTGACCCGTTGCCCAGTATGTCTAATCTTACTTCATAGGTGCCCCATGCCGTTACAGAAACTTCAGTTTGTCCCCGGTATAAACCAAGAAAAAACGCGATACTCCGCTGAAGGCGGTTGGTATGACTGCGACAAGGTTCGGTTTAGACAGGGTTTTCCGGAAAAAATTGGAGGTTGGTCTCGCATATCTATTACTACGTTTGAGGGGGTATGCAGGTCACTGTGGAATTGGACTACATTAGGAGGTCTAAATTTAGTTGGTGTAGGAACTAACCTTAAATTTTATATTGAATCTGGCGGGTCGTACACAGATATAACGCCACTACGTGCGACAGTGACTTTAACTAACCCCTTTACAACACAGACTGGAGCAAATGCTAACATTGTAACTGTCACTGACGCCAATGGTGGCTACACTAATGGAGACTTTGTAACTTTTGCGGGGTCAGGAGATGTAGGGGGTGTTGCTGCAAGCGTGTTAAACGCGGAGCACCAAATTACATACACAGCAGGAAACACGTACACAATAACATTGTCTCAAAACGCTAGTTCCGTTGCTACAGGTGGGGGTGCAGTCACGGCAGCGTACCAGATAAATGTTGGTCCTACGCTATCTATACCTCTAACAGGTTGGGGTGCGGGTAGTTGGGGTGCGGGTACTTGGGGGTTTAGTGGTGCTTCTTCATACCCCTTGCGGTTATGGAGTCAGGCAAACTTTGGCGAAGATTTAATATTTGCTCAACGTGGGGGGGCTGTTTATTATTGGGAGGCTTCTACAGGGCTTGTAAATAATCGTGCAGTTTTGTTGTCTAGTTTAAATGCTGGAGGAGCCGTACCTGAGAACACTAATCGCGTATTGGTATCAGATGTAAGTAGGTTTGTGTTTTGTTTTGGAGCAAATCCTTTTGGCGGAACTACATTCGATCCCATGTTAGTTCGTTGGTCCGATCAAGGAGATGCAACAAATTGGGTGCCGTCAGCCGTTACGCAAGCAGGGGGGTTGTCTTTATCCAGAGGTACTGAGATTGTTGCGGCTATTCAATCACGACAAGAAGTCTTAGTGTGGACTGATGCGGCCTTGTATTCTTTGCAATATGTAGGAGCCGACTCTGGAGTCTGGGGAGCGCAAACTGTTGGTGAAAATATATCTATTGCCTCGCAAAATGCTGTAGCCTTTGCTAATGGTATTTCATATTGGATGGGAAAAGATAAATTTTACAAGTACGATGGTCGTACGCAACCGCTGCGATGTGATGTAAAACGTAGTGTGTTTAATGATTTTAACTCGTTGCAGTATGAACAAGTCTTTGCGGGTACAAACGAAGGATTCCATGAAATATGGTGGTTTTATTGTTCTGCTGACACTAACTCACTAAACAAATATGTTATTTATAATTACGTAGAAGACACATGGTATCATGGAAATTTATCGCGCACAGCGTGGTTAGACTCAGGACTTCGAGATTTTCCTTTGGCCGCTACATATAACAGTAATCTTGTAAACCATGAAGAAGGTGTAGACGATAATGAATTAGGAGCAAATACTCCTATTACTGCTACGATATCATCTGGTGAATTTGACATAGAAGACGGAGATAGGTTTTCTTTTGTACATCGGGTTATACCCGATATTACTTTTAATGGTTCTACTGCAGTCTCTCCTACTGCAACTATGACGTTAAGCCCTTTAAATAATTCTGGATCAGGATACAACAATCCTGCGTCTGTTGGAGGGTCTAACAGTGGGGCTGTGATACGCACAGCGGTGGTTTCTATAGAACAATTTACCGGGCAAGTTAACACTCGTGTACGAGGGCGACAATTATCGTTTACAGTATCCTCTGACGCAGCAGGAGTAACGTGGCAGTTAGGTTCTCCACGTATAGATGTACGTCCAGATGGTAGGCGATAATGGCTAATAATCAGTATATAGTAGGATTTAAAGCTCCTGCACTTCCGTATCCTTCAACAATGTATAATGCTACAGAGTTAGAAGAATTTAACAAAGTATTGCGCCTTTACTTTAACCAAGTAGATAATGCACTACGAGACGTGTCGGCTACGTATGAGGCCGAAGCGCAAGTTTGGTTTTTTAGTTAATGGCCAATGTATATAAAACTGTAGTCGATGATGTGTCTACGACAGTAGATCGAACGTTGTATACTACTCCTTTGGGAACTACAGCAATATTTAATTCTATTCTTGTGTGTAACGACAATGCTGCAGACGATGACATGACGATTTCTATACGAGTAAGTAATACGCCACACCCGATGTTTTTTGAGAAGACGTTTAGCGCAGGAACTACTACACAACTGTTAGTCGCGCCGTTAGTTGTAGAATCAGGGGATGCTATAATACTTAATGCTCAAACAGGCGGTAGGTTGCATGTCATGGCTAGTATTTTGGAGGTTACATAATGTATAGTGTAGGCACCCTTAACATACAGGTGCAAAATGGACTTTATAGAATTATTCGATGCTTGCGTCCGCGAAACTAAACCTCGACTAGAAAAATACACTACTCCCACATCTTTAAAAATAACACTGTCAGAAGAAGACATTGGGCTGGATAGTCTTGATGTAACCCTCACGCTAGTGCTTATGTCTGATATATACGGCATACCTGAATCAGAAGATTTTAATATTCCAGTCGAATCGCTTCAGGCTGTGTGCGACTACATGCAAAAAAACAAAAAACGCGATTTTGATACAGTATCTGCGGCTATGGAGACTGTAACATGATATACCTATCTAAACTTTTTAGCACCTCAACAACCGCAACCACACTTGTAAATGATGTACCGTTTCCGCAACATGCGCATATCATACCTAGCACTTTTAAACGCGCTAAATCTGGATTAAAATACCCCCCGCATACATTATTAGAAACTGTAGTTACAAACGAAGCAGTAGAGTATGTGTTAAATAATCCAGTAAAAGGCAAAACAGGATTTATATTTGCTGCAGGTAATCAAGGCTGGATGGGTAATAACGGTAGGTATGATAAAGATGATACTACTGAACTGCACTACAAAGTAAAATTGCCTTTTATTGTACTTACCAATATATACGCAGGCCGTATTGCAAGTATATTTCATGTCCACGACCATGTATCTACAGATGCCAGTGCCTGCGCTTCAAGTTTAAAAGTTATGATGGACGTGCAAAATCTAATGAATAATTTTGGCTTTGACCGCGTTATTGTGCTTACTGGAGAAGACTCGGTTAACAATCTTACACTAGAATTTTTTGGTGAGGCTGGGGCCAGTTTACAATACAAAGACGAAGAACACACACGCCCGTCTGCTTTTGATAGTAACAACCAAGGATTTTTTCTAGGGCAAGGTGCAGCTTTGTGTGTATTTGAAAAAAATCACAAAGGACTAGACAACCCCGAGGCCGCGTTTCTTGGCGCGTACACGTCTGCAGAAAACAACACAAACCCTCTTGGACAACGACCTGATGGCGAAGGTTATTCTAAAGCTATTGAAGGTTCCTTACATGTGGCAGGGGTACGTAAGGAAGATATAAAGGTTGTGAAAACTCATGGCACTGGCACATGTGTTAACAATAAAGCAGAAAAAACCGCGCTAGTGCGTAGCCTTGATACGTTTGTGGCTACATCTTACAAACAGCGTATAGGCCATACTATGGGGGCCAGTGGGTTATTAGAGACAGGGTTGTTGCTAAACGACATAAAACGCGGTATTGTACCACAAATCCTCAATAGGACGGAACATGATGACGTGTTTTTGTCCTACGATGCGCCAGCCCCCAGCGGGCCGTTTCTTAGTCTAGCTGCGGGCATGGGTAATATTTACTCTGCTGCAATATTCTGTACGGAGGTGTAGGATGTCTATTATAGATAGCAATCAAACACAGCTCGAACCTGCACAAATAGCTTTAGAGTTTGCGGGTAATTATAATTCTACCGAATACTCTACTCAAGTTGTAATGACGGCACTTATGAAAGAACTTACAATGCCCGATGTTGATATAATGCAGTTTGGAAATACTGTGTTTATTGGGCATCGCGGCAAAGGAGATAAGAAAAACCTTATGTGGGGGCGCGGGTTGACCGTAGATACAGCTCAAAATTTTATATCTGCGGGATTAAAATATTTTACCTATGTGCAAGAACTAGGTATAAACCGCTATGTCGCTGACTACAAAGGTGACATATACGACAGTGCGTTTAAAACATGGAATTATATGATGGCGCGGCAAAAACTTGACAGTAGAATTGCGGTAGGGCGTAAATCAAGTGGCGACTCTCGCGCATTTATCACTTTGGGTAAAATACCTCTAAGCGAGGTAATGTAATGTCTATTGTTGAAGATATTGTTGGTGGAGTCGTAGACATAGTCGAAGTTGTTATCGGTATTCCCGTTGACATTCTTGAGTTTGCCGTAGATGAAATTGTTGACCCTGTTGTTACAGCAATTGGGGACACAATTGATTACGCCTTAGACAATCCTATTGAAGCAATCGCTACCATAACTGCAGCGATTTTAACTGCGGGAGGTAGTCTTACTGTAACGCAGGGGGCGATGCTCGTAGGTGCAGGCGCGGGGACACAAACTCTTGTTGACGGTGGAAGTCTTGAAGACGCGGTAAAAGACGCGGTAGTAGCAGGTGCTACTAATTATGTTGGAGCAACAGTTGGGTCATATGTTGGGCCTACAGTAGACACAGCTACTGCAGCTACATTTAGCAATCCACGATTAGCCCAAACGGTAGCTACGGCAGTCACTAAGGGCACAGAAAGTGCAGCAAAAACATTTATACAAACCGGGGATTTAGACGCTGCGGCTAAGGCTTTTGCAACTTCTGCAGCTGTAGTAGGTGCAACTGATGCGATAGACGTAGGAGTTGATTACGCAAACAAACAATTAGGCATATCTGACGCTGCCGATCAAATCATGGGTAACGTTGGGCAGGAGTTAGAAACTTCAGGTGTTTTAGAATCTCTTGGATTAGACTCTATAAACGAACTATCTGATGGAATAAAAGATTCTTTAAAGGCAGGTATTGTTGCCGAAATTACTGGGCAAGATGTGTCTAGTGCTATGTTGGGTGCCGCTACAGACGAAATTTTTAATGCTATTGGTAGTGCTGATTTTGTTCAAGATTATATAGGCGATGAAGGATTTATCAGCGGTGTTGTAGATAAGTATACTTTAGTAGCAGAACATATGCAGGGCGTTGCAGACAATTTTAAAACTGCGGCAGGAGAATCTCTTACCGAACCACAATTAAAAGTAATAACAGATGCCACTTCTGCTGCATGGGACGTTGCAAAACGAGGCAATCCTGAACTAGCGGGAGAAACTTTTTTTGGTAAAGATGGACTAGCTAAAAATGCGTATGAATACGTAGAAGATTTACTTACTGATCCTCTAAACAGCGCGTTAGACAATATTACTGGTAACTATGACGCTTCAGTAGAAGCCGCTACAGCTTTAAACAACGCTAACATAGAGTACGCTGAAGCCTCTGGAATAGTAAAATATAACTATGACATGTATACGCAGTTTGCTGATTATTCTGCCGAGTTAGTGGCTGATAGAACTGCTGCTACTGCGCGATTTAACGCTAATAAAACTCAAGCAAATGCAGATGTTGTAAATAACTTAAATAAAGCAATAGCAGCCAATAACGACGAGCTTACTAAATACGGTACGCTATTAGCCGCCGATCACCCCACCGTCCAACGTATGAACGCTGCTAAAGATATATTAGGCAACGCGTCTAGTGTGGGTGAAGACGGTGTAAAAATTGAAGCCACAGGGTTAGTCAAAGAGTATGAAGACGTCTTACAATACATACAAACTGATTATGAAGACTTAGACGCGGCACAGGTAAAAATGGACAATGCTGCAATTCAAGCTGCAGTAGAGACTATGGTTCCTACCTTTAGTTCGCAAGATCATAAAAGTTTTTACGGTCTTGAAGATGACGCAGATGTATATAGGCACTATCTCGAAGATGGGCAAAATGGCCCAATAACTAAAGACGAAGGTGAGGCTGCACTAGATGCAATTCGGTTGTCTACTGTAAAGAGTGCTTTAGCCGCAAAAGGAATACCACTTGAGGCTGCTAGTCCTGCACAACTAGCGAAGTATCTTGCCTACGCAGACCAAGAAATAAAAAGTGTGGCAAATCTTGTTGGGTTAGATACTGAACGTTTTGCCGATGACATGATTTATTCTGCTGAGTTATCTCCTGAAGTAGTTAAAGCCGCTAAAGATGCAGGCTTTGTACCCGAAACTTTAGATTTTTCTGAAGATAGTAGTTATTTGGGGGCTAGTAGGTTTGAAGACAGTTACGGTATGTTCCTTACTGGCGAATACATACGGGTTGAACAAGCAGGAAATGCGGGAGACGCTCCTGAATTTTTAGATACCAGAGGACTAACAGACGAAAATATTGACCAATGGCTATTTACTCGTGGGTACACACTAAATGACGTAACCCATGTTGGTGACGGATATTACATAAGGTCTGATATTGAATCTCCTATTGAAAAAGCCTCGCTTGTTGAACTAACTAATGCCGTAAATACTTGGGCAGACCCAGACCTAGAAGCTGACGTTGGTGCGCGCGTTCTTGATACCGTAGAATTAGGTGTAGACGTTGAAGTTGAAGACTTGCTTAACGGCAATGTAACTCTAGTCAATGATAGAGGGGTGTTGTCATGGGAATTACTAGATTACCAGCAAGAGGCAATAGGCAAAAATACTAACCTAACTAACATAGTAGACACTGTTAATACAAATATTGATGTAAGTAGTAGTGATTTTACAAACCAATATGGCGCAAAAAATTATGATACGTTTGTATTTAATTCAGAGTACATGGAAACGGGAGAAGATGGAGTTCGTCGTTTTACAAGCGTTCCACCGTTTGCATCTTCTATTAGTCAGGATGGGACTGAAGCCTATAACGCACAGGGGCAGTTAATAGGTGTTATTGAACCTAATCAACTAATGCTTAACACGCTCACAGGGTTGTCTGACGAACAAGGTAAGAGTTTTGATAGTCTTACTAATTCTAATTGGCACAAAGCGGTTGTTAATTTTTATCAACGTATTCGAGATGATCTTTCCACTGATGAAAGAAAAGAGACTTGGGATAACATATCTAGTGTAATTCTCAAAGCTACTGGACAACAGATTGATGCTATAGCTGGATTTGAAACACTAAAAAAAGAAGCGCCTGATACAAATTTTAGCGCTTATGCGGATTATATTCTTTCTGCAGCAACTGATTTGCAAAGCGACGAATGGAAAGCAAACGCGCCTAAAATTGAAGCCCTAAAAATGGGACCGTTAAATCGGTGGTATGAAGCAAATCCGGGAGAAACTCCTAATGCGTTAGACACTGCAGCTATGTATTTAGAAGGTGTTTATGAAGCACAACAAAAGTACCCTACACAGGCGTTGTCTGAGATTGCAGTAGAAGTAGTTCAAGAAATACCAATGTTAGCGGCTGCAAAAATTGCGCAACTAGGCACAAAAAGTCTAATGTTTGCCGCTTCAAAACAGACAGCAGAAAAACTTGGTTCTGCTGTAGGCATGACAACTGCGATGGCGCTTAATGTAGCTGAAGCAGCAGGCGGCACAGCAAATTCTACTTATGACACAGTATATGCTGCTAGGTTAAGAAATCTTGGAGTTACTTCTGACACTGCTACTGCTGAACAAAAAGAAATTGCGCATGTAGAGGCAGCAACTGCTGGACAAGAAGCAGGAATTACTGCTGCAGCAACTACCGCAGTGTTATTTTTAGGGCCGGGCAGTGCGTTAGACAGTACCGTTCTTGGGGTAGGAAAGAGTGCAACTACCAAAAGTTTGTTAAATCAATTTGGCAGTAACGTGTTAGACCTTGCGGGGGTTATACTTAGCGAAGGTGTTGCAGAATCAATAGAAGAAATCTTACCACAGCTGGTTACTGACAAATATTTACGAAATATAGACCCTAATTATGTTCGAGGTTATGATAATGTAGCCCGAGCGGGTGTAGATGCGTTAATCGTAGGGGGCGCAACTAGCGGAGTTTTAGGTTCATCTAGTTTGGTTAATTTAACATTGCCTGTTGCGGAAGCAACTATTGCTGCAGGTAATGTATTACACGCTGTTGCTGGCGGTGCGACTTCTACAGGAAATGCTATTGCAGATACAATAGCTACTATGAGTATAGAAGTACGGGATTTATTTAAAAACACATCTACTGCTGAAGAAGCTACTGCTGGGTTACAAGAATTAGGTATAGTTGATACTACTGTCCTTAATAACGTATTAAATACTACATACGATACAATGTATGTTAGTACAAACGAAGTAAAGTCTTCTTTTGGTAACGTAAATTCTAATTATACGCCGTCACAAACAGAAATAGATTCTATTGTTAATTCTAACCCTAACACTGCTTTAGATGCTGCAGTAGAAGAACTTATAGACCCTAAATTTTTAGACACTAACGAAGCAAAAGCCGCTGCACTAGCAGAAGGTATTACGTTAACCGACGAACAGGCCGCAGCGTACCAAGGACAAAAAGATGAAGCCGCAGCTATAGCAGAAATACAAGCCGAATATGACCCGCAAGGCACTACTCGTGAGGAAGCTATTGCAGGGTTTCAAGCGCAAAACAATTACACCCCAAATGAAGATGAACTTGCACAGTTTACAGGGGCAGTAAGAGACGATGATTTAAGCGATCTGTTGTTTGGTTATACAGATGACAGGCAAGTTACTGAGGCAGAAGCACGTAAATTTTATGAAGATCAAGGGTACACGCCTACAGATGAAGAAGTTGCCAACCTTGTAGGTCAAGGCGAATCTGACTTTCAGGCTACTACAAAAACCAATGCAGACGCTTATGTAGACCCTCGACAAGTCACTTCTGATGAAGCTCGTAAATATTTTACTGATCTTGGATATAATCCTACAGACGAACAAGTTGCTAATTTTGTTGCTCAAGTGGCAGAAACCGAACAATCTGACATTATTAGCAAGTACGTAGACCCCCGACAAGTAACACGTTCTGAGTTAGAAAATATTGCTAACGAAGAAGGATTAACACTAACTGATGCGTTAGCTGCTGCCTACGTTGGGCAGAGTGAAGCTGAAACTTTTTCAGCTGATACATTAGCCGCTGCGCGTACAGAATACGATCCGTTGGCTACTACAGTAGAAGAAGCCACACAGTTTTTTGCAGATACCGGATACACCGCCACTCCAGAAGAAATTGCAAACTTTGTTACATCAAAAGCTGAAACCGTACAGCAAAATGCTATTGGCGAATATATTAATCCACGACAAGTTACTGAAGCAGAAGCTACAAAGTTTCTTTCTGACATTGGATATAATGCAACTTCAGACGAGATTGCTAGTTTTGTTGGGCAAACTAACGATAATACATATCAAAGCACACAACAAACTGCTGTAGGCGATTACGTTGGTCCGCGTATGGTTACAGCAGACGAAGTTCTTGCTGAATATACCCGTTTAGGGATGACCGACCCAGCAGAGGAAGACATAAATAAATTTGTTGGGCAGTTTGATCAAACAACAAAAATAGCTGAGGTTGAACCGTACTTACCAACTGCGCGATATAACGCGTTATCTGCAAAAATAGACGCTAACGAAGCGGCAGGTTTAACACGAGATCAAGCCACACAGGAAGCGTTAGACACACTAACACAAGAGTTAGGTACAACCGAAACTGAACTTCTATTGGAGATTGGTACAACTAAAAAAGCGTTAGCCGAAGATATAGCGCAAGTAACAGAAAACTTAGGCGGTGATATAAATTCTATTGCCGAAGTGCTTGGTAAACCTACGCGTGATGTAACTCAAGAAGATGTTGATTTTATCGCAAATAACATAGCCTTAAATCAAGTTCTTACTGATCAACAAATAACACAGTATGATGTTAACAGTGACGGTGTTGTAGATCAATTTGACAATGATTTATTGCTGCAAAGGTTAGGTGGAGATACTGACGTACAATTAGCTGACACGTCTATGTTTACTCCTGCCACTGGGCTGTACGCAGAATTAGACGCGCAAAACAATTTAATTACACAACTTCAAACAGATGCTGAAACACAAAACAACCAGCAACTAGAAGCACAACGTGACGCACAAATAGATTTTAATACGCAGATAGATACGCTGGGTAAGCGAACAAACTTTAATCAATTTCAAGATATGTTAACGGGAGCAAATGATTTAAGTGGGCAACAAGTATCCGTAAAGTCCGGTGATAAAGTAAATCTTGATTATTTGTATAACTTTGAAAGTGTTTTTGCTAACCCTCAACAGGAAGCGTTGTTCGGTAGTCCGTATGGTCCTGCATCTACAGCAAACCCTCGTGGCGGTAGTTTTGCACAGGGTGGACAAATAGAAGATAAAAATGATATGTTGTTAAGAATACTTGGAGAAGTGTAATGGCAGAAAAGTCTTGGTATGACGATTTTTTAGCGGGTTTAATGGATGATCCGCTTAAATCTGCGGTTTCGCTAGGTGGATCGTATCTGTTAAATCAATCAGGTATTGGGCAAGCCCAAATACCTCAGACAGGATATCAGGGTAAAATTCCTGAGTTATCTATATCTAGGCAAGTAGTACCTAATACATACGATCCTAATAGAAGACCCGGAAGTGGGGGGCAGCGTTACTTTACTGATGCTCAATATACTCCTAAAAGTGCGACACCCTCCGTACCTATGACGGCTGATGGACTAGCTTCATTAAATGCTGCTAATCCTGCGCAAGAAGAAATTAAATCTGCTATTCCTCCTACACAACAAATGGCAGCGGGTGGTATTGCAGAATTAAAACAAGGTAAGTACCTTGACGGTAAGACAGACGGTATGGCGGATAAAGTCCCTGCGTCTATAGATGGTATGCAAGAAGCCCGACTTAGTGACGGTGAATTTGTTATTCCGGCAGATGTTGTAAGTCACCTTGGTAATGGTAATTCTGATGCAGGCGCAAAAGTTCTTGAAGATATGATGGCCCGTGTTCGTAAAGAACGGACGGGTAATACTAAACAGGGAAAAGAAATTGACCCTAAAAAATTCTTACCCGTGTGAGGTGAATTATGGCTGAACAAAACACTACTTCTGGTGTAACTGCTGGTGACTCGGGGATGCCCGGAAGTTACACAGGTACAGAATCTTCACTCTCAAATTGGGCAGGCGATTATGTTACCGATATGCTTGGTCAGGGTCAAGCGTTGGCTAACGAAGGCTATAACGCATATACGGGACCGTTAACCGCAGGTTCTTCTGAACTGCAAGACCAAGCCTTTCAAGGAATTGCAGGGATTGATCTATCTTTAGATCAAATGGGCACAGGTGGGTATACACCCCAAGCATTTACAGGCGAAAATGTAAATCAGTACATGAACCCGTACTTAATGCAATCTTTGCAACCACAAATTGACGAAGCGCGTAGACAATCAGAAATCGACCGTATTTCTAACGCAGGGCGCATGACCCGGGCAGGGTCGTTTGGTGGATCACGACAGGCAGTGTTAGATGCTGAAAATCAATTCGGTATGCAACGCAATATTGCAGGTATTACAGGTCAAGGCTACGCAGACGCATACAAAGACGCTCTAGGTCAGTTTAATGTAGAGCAAGATCGTGGTATGGATGCTCAAGACCGTATAAATGAGTATGGGTTTACTGGATTAAACGCGCTGTCTGATGCAGGTGCAACGCAACGTGGTATAACAGGTGAAGGCATTGCCGCAGATAAGGCACAGTTTGAAGAAGAACGTGACTTTCCGTACAAGCAAGTCCAGTACATGCAGTCTTTGTTACAAGGGCTACCCATAGAAGCGCAATCTTATAACTATGCACAACCTAGTGTGTTGTCAGAACTTGCTAGTACGTCTGGCGGTCTTAGTGCGCTGTACGACAAACTGTTTCCGAATGAGAGTAAAACTGCTCCAGAAACATCTCTTCGCCCTGTGCTGCGTCCAACATAAGGAAAAAATAAATGGCTATTGATCCTACAGGTGGACTTAATTCTTTAGTTTCTAGCGAAGCTGAGAATATGTACGGTATGCCGCAACAGGCACTAGAACAACGCGCTAAAGTTTCTGGCGCTACTATGGATGCTATTGTTGCACGTAAAGCGTTGGAAATGAAGAAACAAGCCAAGGCCGCATTAGACGCAGAAACACAACCTAACCCTGATACTATTGTTGCGCAAAACGAAAAAGCCTTGATGGAGAGTATCCAACAGGAAACATCAGGTACGTTAGGTGATTTGGCTAAACGTACGCAAGGTACAATGGCACAGAAACAGCGTGTGCAGGGCCAAAATATGCAACGCGCTGCCGCAGGTACACCACGGCCACCACAACAACCACAACGCCGTCCTATGCCCCCACAGGCTCAAGGATTAGCTGGCGCACGTATGGCACAGGCTGCACAAGCAGGTGGCCCTAGAATGATGGCTCAAGGTGGCATTGTTGGTTATGCTGAAGGAGGTAAAAGTGTTCTTGAGAAGATGTTAACGCCAGATAAAACTAATAAAGAACTTGGTTACGGTGGTCGAGCATTAGCACGGATTGAAGACCTTGGCATAACTAAACAACAATTTGACGCAATGGATGCAACTCAACAACAAAAAATTGTGCAGTTAATTAATGATCGTAGTAAACTAGCCTCTACAGGTAATATTGCCGCTGTTCCCGCTGCAATAGCAGCAGACGTTTTATCAACTCCAGCTATTTTTGCGCAGAACGCTGGTAATTACTTAGCTGAAACTAGAGTGGGGCAAGCCCTTGGTTTGTCTGACCCTACACAACCTCCTGCAGAACGTATTCCTTACATGGGAGTGACAAAAGCGTTGGGAGAACGTGTGGGTACAAATCTTGGTGATCCAAACACCGGTATTCAGTCTGTTTTAAGTCCTGCACAAGTAGGTAGTATGCTTCCTTCAGGCACACCTCCTGCACCTACCGCACCTGCGGAACAAACAGGTCCAATGCCTGTAGCTCCTCCTAGCCCTACTTCTCCTGTTCCTCCTAGTCCAACTCCTGCTCCTGCAGTAACTCAAGATGTTGTTCCCGACTCTGAAGATCAAGGGCTTGGTAGTTTAGAGAATACACCACAAACTGCAGGTACTGTTGGACTGCCTAGTATTACTACCGAGAACAGAACAAATGCAGATGAAGCTACGCAAGCAGGTTTTGCACAAATGGATGCACAATCTAACCGTGATAGTAACATTGCTAGTATGGAAGATCGTCTTGCCGCGTTAGATAAGTACGATGCAGAAACTTATCGAACTCCCGAAGAACAGGCTAGTAGAGAAGTCCAATCGTTCTTGGTAGGTATGGGCGGTACAGGTTCACTAGGTGCGGCTATGCGCGGCGGAATGGCTGCTATGAGCAACGAAGAACGTATATCTAGGTCCAATGGTCGTGATCGTCTAATGGATAAGTTTAATAAACAAAAAGAAATTGTTGGCGCAGATGCCGTGTTTTCTGAAATGGGTTTAAACTTAGCCAAACAGTTTGCTGCTGATGCACAATCTAACGAAAACAATATTCGCAATAACGCTACAGAACTATCTAAAGCACAAATGCAACAGGCTACTGCAGATGCAGACCGTCTTACAAATCGCGAAAAAACTTTGTTAGACGCGGCAGATAAAAAAGTGCAACGCGAAATAGAAGCGGCAAAAAATGAAAGTTACGATGATCGAACTAGACTTCAAGCCGCTTTAGCTGTGCAAGCTGATGTTGATAAAACTAGGTCAGATTTGTATACTAGCGAAATTGAAAGTAATAGATCATTGGATATACTTAAATTAGCATTAGCTGATGAAGATATTAGTCCAGAAAAAGAAGCAGAAATTAACAAAAAAATAAGACAAGAAGAGGCTGTAATTAACATTAAGGTTAACAAAGCTATGAATGATAGAGGTTTGTTAAGTCGAGAGACTATGGCTCGACAAGTTACAGAGAGTCTTTTAGACTTAGATAGTGATTTAGAAATAACTAATACTACTACAACACCCTAATCTGCGAGAGTTTACTATATGGTTACGTACGCACTTGATCTGTCTGATGGTTCGCAACTTAGTGTAGACGCTCCTAGCGGTGCTACAAATGAAGAACTATTAAAATTAGTAAAACAACAACGCCGTGAAGCCCGAGATAGTAAGTATCAAACTCGTAAAGAAGGGCGAGACCGTGAATTTAATGCAGCATTAGACGGAATCACCTACGAAGGAGGGGTAGGTGAAACAGGAATGTTTGCAGACCTAGCCAAAGGTTTTGGTGCAGGATTTGTTGGTACAGGCGAAATGGCGGCGTTAGGTGCAGCTACGCTACTAGATGAACAAGCTGAAGTTGCTGCTCGTGATAAAATACAAGGTATTGCAGATGCAATAAAACCTAGTGGTGGCGACACTGACGATCTGTCGTACAAGATTGGTCAAACATTTGGTTCCATTGCGGGGTTTGCTGTACCGATTGCTGGGGTGGCTGCAGGTATAGCTGCATTACCCGGTGCTGTTCCTGCTGCAGCCGTAGCTACAGGCGCAGGCGCGTTACTTGGTGTAGGTACAGCCGCTGGTGAGGCTAGTGAACGTGCTCGTGCTGCAGGCGCTACAGAAGAACAACGTAATACTGCTATTCGCAAAGCCGCACCCTTTGGTTTGTTAGAGGTTGCACCTCTTGGCAGGTTTATGAAATCTGTAGACATCCCTGTAATTAACAAACTTATGGACAAGCTTGGTCCTGAAGAAGTTGAAACCATAGGACAACGTATTCAAAATGCTGCTGTAACAGGTGGCGCAGAAGGCGCACAAGAAGCTACTGCTGAGATTATTCAAAACCTTGCCGAACGTGGATACAATCCAACACGAGACATCTTAGAAGGATCAGGAGAGTCTGCTGCGTTAGGTGGTGGTGCAGGTGCGGCTATTCAATTTCTTGTTGATGCGTTTACAAACAGTCGCAAAACTGGACCTGCTACAGACGCGCCAGAATCTGCACAGCTTGAGATGGACTTGCAAGGTGGTAGCGGTGCTGCTCCACGGCCCGGACTTCGCACCAATTTTGAAGGTGAACAAGGTGAGATGTTTGCGGATGAGGTTGATTTAGGTCAGGCACCTCAACGTAAAGGCGTTGCTCCAGAACCTGACCCGCGTCAAACAGAATTTGATTTTGGTCCCGAACCAGACAGTGAACCTGATCTTGTAGATCGTATGCAACAAAAGTTGCTTACAGGGCCAGATGATCTTGGGTTAAGAAACAAAGCTGCAACGGGTGTACCTACTACACGAGATCAACGGACGGCCCGTACCTCTGAAGGAATAGCTAGTCTAACCGCAGCAACTAAAAACAAAGCTGCAGTAATAGAACAAGCCAAGGCTGAATTACAAAACGACGGCATGATAACGCCTAAAACGCGTAAAGACATAGAGACTACCCTCACACCAAAAGAGGCTACTGACGCGTTAAAAGATGCACGGTACGAACCTGCATTAGGATTAACAGGTGCAGGTGCGCAAGATAACCGTGCTGTAGGTGATGTTCAACGTGATCTTGTTCCGCCAAGAGACGGCAATATACCTCCTGATGTTATTGCAAGTCAAAAACGTGATAGTCTTTCTCCTGACGCAGGAAGATCAGGTCGAACAGCAAGCATAGCTGCAGAAGAACAAACCGCGCAGGCTAGGGCACGTGAACGTCAAGGACTAGCCGCTGCAGAACGTGGTGATGTAGAAGCCTTTGAGCAACCTGACCTGTTTGCAATGGAACGCGAACAAGACGAACGTAAGTACGGCAAACCTGCACCTGC
>TARA_B110000483_G_scaffold212375_1_pt1 | contig 16785 bp, 10 predicted proteins | sample TARA_B110000483 | Tara Oceans TARA_B110000483 (sample SAMEA4398176) | marine metagenome | biome: Polar Biome; feature: [SRF] surface water layer (ENVO:00010504); material: water (ENVO:00002006), including particulate matter (ENVO:01000060) such as... | depth 5 m
CGTCTGGACCAGAACGAATTCCACTATCCATCATTACTTCTATTTGATCACCATATTTTTCTGCAATTGTTTTTAATGGTTTTATAGATGATTCTCCTGCATCTAGCTGTCTTCCGCCATGATTAGAAACTATAATACCGTCTATACCTATACGTATTGCTTGTTCAGCATCATAATGAGAAGCCACTCCTTTTAAGACCAACTTGCCTTTCCACATATCACGAATTGGCTTAATTTTATGTTCGTTTAAACGTCCAGAAAAAGTATCATTCATAAATTTACCCAATTGATTTAAATCTAGACCTTTTGGCATGTATGGTAATAAATTTGCAAAACTAGGTATGCCGTGTTTTAAGGTTTGTAAGCTCCAATGTGGCCTTCCAAAAGCTTGTAAAATATTATTTAAATTCATTTTAGGTGGCATCGCCAAACCATTTCTAATATCACGCGGTCTAAAACCAAAACTTGGTACATCGCATAAAATAACTAAAACCGGGCAATGTGCAGCTGCTGCCCTACTAATAATATCGTCTCTTAATCTATCTTCGGTGGGATGATATAATTGAAACCAAGATTTACCTTCTGTTAATTCTGATGCTCTTTCTATACTTGTGGTAGTCACTGTGCTTAAAATAAACGGGATGTTATGATTAAAAGCAGCTTTTGCTAGGATTTCTGGCGAATTTGGCCAAATTAATCCTTGCAGACCAATTGGGGAAATACCAAAGGGAGCGTCGTATTCTATGCCAAATAATTTTGTTTTAGTTGACGAGCCTCCGTGATTTCTTAAATAATTAGGCTTTAATTGTACTTCTCTTAATTCTGATGTATTTCTGCGTAAATTTACATCTTCATTACAGCCGCCATCTAAATATTCAAAAGCAAATTTTGGAATTTTTTGCTGCGCTCTAGTTCTTAAGTCGTCTATTGACGGGTATCTGGAGTCAAATGTTAAGGTCATAACTAATTATTTTATTATAAAAGGAACATGTTTTTTAAGTGAATAATTTTCTTTTAAGAATTTTGAATTTAATTTTTTATCAGAAATTGAAATTGCAGCACCGAGTGCAGAACCTAAAGAGGCATCCGTAGTTCGTAATTTCATACCTCTAAAATAGTGTGATAATAATTTAATATATAAATCATTATTACTAAAACCACCATCAATATATAATCTTTTTATAGTATCTGTACCAATACATTTTTTAATGCTTTCTAGTTGCAGTGCTAATAGTTCTATCATTAATTGATGATAGGCATGCTCAAACTTATGAGAGGGAATTTTTGTTTTTTTAGGCATGTTAGGCACCTTAATACTTTCCCATTTAAAACATGGTTGAAAGTCTTTTATAATTTCGAAAAACACATCATAATCAAAAGATACATTTCTATGAAAATCGTCTGAAACCCCAAAATGTTCGTCTAATTTTTTAACCTGAATTTTGTATTCATTTCCTAAAAATAAACGGGTTGCTTTTACTGGTTTTCCATTAATACGCATGTAATTAATAGTGTTTACATCTTCCGTATTATCAGCAATTGGTTTTTCCGTAAACGGATTAAAAACAATGCTCCAAGTACCCGTAGAGACTAATGCAAATTTTTTCTTGATACTTCTTACATACGGTAAAAGTGCGGCAGAACTATCATGAATTCCTACTCCTATTTTAATGCGTTTGCCATTATAATTCATATTTATACTCGTTTCCGTAGAAACAATTGGAGGTAAAATTTTATGTAAATCCTCTGCATAAACCCAGTCATGATAATCTTTTTTATCATAATTCCACAAAGCTGTATGGCAACCAATACTCGTATATTCACTTAAAGGAATGCCTGTAAAAACATAATTTAAATATTGTGGAAGATGTAAAGAGTATTTAATTTTTTTAAAGATTTCTGGCTTTCTATATTTTAACCAATACAATTGAATTCCTGAATTTAGCATGCTTAAATCTGAGCATCCTGTTTGCTTCAAAAACTCTTCTTTTGGACCATGTTTTGCAAAGAAATCGTCTATTAATTTCTGTTCTATCGGTTTAATATAATTGTATAACGGTGTTAAAGGATCCCCATTTTCATCAATATGAACAAAACTAGCTCCATACGTTGAAAAATTAATTGCTTCTACATCAAATTTTTCAGCCTTTAAGATCAGACTAAAAACTTCTTTCAACCATTTTTGTAATGCTGGTAAATTTTCTGTAGGAAAACCATCTTCATCTACAATTTCATCAAAATGTATGTATTCTTTATGAACTTGTTTAAAATCTTCATTAAATAAAAAAAACTTTTTATTGGTTTTTCCAATATCAAAAACTGCAGTAACTTTTTGTTTCATTCTAAATATTATAAACCTGTTGCTACTGTGTTTCTACCTCTTTCTTTTATCAATTGATTTCTAACATCTAAAGATCTGTATGCGTTTATTGGACTAATAACGCCACCCGAATTTAAACGAGCTCTTTCTATTAAAGGACGCACATCTGTTCTGTAAGCACCTTGCAAAATCTCTTGACATTTTACAACATCATTGTCTAATTGCGCTGCTTTTAATTCGTCTTGATCAATTAATAATGCTTTTGCAAACGCTTCTTGAATGGCTTCTAAAGATTGAATTAAATCTTCTAAAGGATCTTTTACATTATGACTCGCATCTATCATCCACGCTAAATCTGGGTTTTGAGGATTGTTTTCCATGCCATAAACCAATTCGTTAAAAATTAAGAATAATGCATACGGTTTAATGCTTCCAACCGTTAAATCGTCATCTCCATATTTACTATCATTAAAGTGAAAACCACCTAGTTTTCCTTTTAATTGTAGAATAGAAACAATTTGTTCGATATTTGAATTTGGTAAATGATGTCCTAAATCAACCAAAGTAAAAGCTTTGTCACCACAACTGTTGGCTAACATTAATGAAGCTCCCCAATCTTGAATTACAGTGCTGTAAAAATTTGGCTCATAAGGTTTGTATTCAATTAACATTTTCCAATCCTCTGGCAAACCTTTGTAGATATCTTTTAGGCTATTTTGTGTATTTTGAAAAGCAGTTTGAAAATTATTTTGTCCAGGAAAACAAGATCCATCAGCCAACCAAACCGTTAAACTTTTAGAACCTAGTTTGTTGCCAATGTTAATTACGTCTAAATTATGAGCAATTGCTTGCTCGCGAACTACTTGACTTGTATTGCTTAAAGAACCATATTTGTAACTTTCTTTTGCGTTTTTTTGATCTTGAAACGTGTTTGAGTTTACTGAATCAAACTTTATGTTTAAGGCATCAGCTTGTTGTTTTACGGCTGCATAATCTTGAGGAATATCCCAAGGAATGTGCAAAGAAACAGCTCCTGCAGTTTGTGTTAATGCGTGTAAAACCCCAACATCTTCTAATTTTTGCTCTAGCGTTGAAGGTTCGCCATAAAAAGAAAAACGTCCAAAACGGGTTCCTCCTGCACCCAATGCCCAACTAGGAATTGCTACTTGAAATTCTGATAATTTAGATAAAATAGTTTCAACCTTATGACCGTTTTTAGATAATTTATTTGTTAAAAAATCAAAGTTTTCATTGTGATTCTGAAAACCTTTAGTATTGTAATCTAAGATTTGTTCTTTTTGTATTTTCATACTTTCTGCTTCTTATTAAAAAAAGCTTTTATAAATACTAAATTTATAAAAGCTTTTACTCTATTTATAATTTACTGTTTTTTAGTTATCTAACGAAGGCATTTGCCATTCCGCCATCAACATTTATAATATTTCCTGTAGACTTATTTAAAATTCCTACTAACGAAAATACGCCATTTGCAATATCATCTGGTGTAATAATTTCATTTAATAAATTTCTTTTTGCATAAAATGCTGGCAATTCTTCTACTGTTATTCCGTTCGCCTTTGCTCTGCCTTCGGCCCAAGCTCCTTCCCAAATTTTACTACCAACAATAACACCGTCTGGATTTACAACATTCACTCTTATTTTGTCCTTCCCTAATTCAGCCGCTAATAATCTCGACATATGTTGTTGGGCTGCTTTTGCAGTTCCATAGGCTACATTATTTGGTCCGGCTACCAATCCGTTTTTACTTGCAATTGGAACAAAATCGCCTCCTAATCCTTGTTTGCGCATAATAGCAACGGCTTGTTTTATGAGGTCAAATTGACCTTTTACCAAAATATCTTGTAAGATATTCCAATCTTTATCAGTAGTGTCTTCCAACGGCTTTGATATTGCTAAACCAGCACTGTGAACCACAATATCTACTCCACCAAATTCAGTGCACGCTTTTTTATAAGCATTTGCTATAGATTCTGTATCTGTAACATCGCAAATTGCATAGGTAGATACATCTCTTTTGTATGTTGCATTTGCTGCGATTAAACTTTGCTCGTTAATATCTGTCAATACGACATTTGCTCCTTCTGCCGCTAATTTATCAGCAATTGCTTTTCCAATACCACCGCCAGCACCGGTAACAAAAGCTACCTTTCTTGATAACGGTTGTTCTTTTGGCATACGTGATAATTTCGCCTCTTCTAATAACCAGTATTCTATATCAAAAGCTTCTTGCCTTGGTAAGGAAGTGTAAGAGGTTATTGCTTCAGCACCTCTCATCACATTAATTGCATTGATATAGAACTCACTAGCAACTCTTGTAGTTTGTTTGTTTTTTGCAAAACTAAACATACCGACTCCTGGATAAATAATTATTACAGGGTTTGGATCACGCATTGCAGGACTATTATCTTTTTTACAAGTATTGTAGTAATCTGCATATTCGGCTCTATAGGCTTCAAAAGCAGGCTCTATTTTTTTTAAGATAGCATCGGCATCATTTAGATCTTCGTTCTTCTCTAAAGTTAATACTAACGGCTGAATCTTTGTTCTCAAGAAATGATCTGGACAAGATGTTCCCATTGGAGCCAATCTTTCTAAATCATAACTATTAATGTATTCCATAACTATAGGATCATCTGTAAAATGGCCAATCATTCTATTTTCAGAAGAACACAGTCCTCTTAATAAAGGCATTAATTGTGCTGCTTTGTCTAAGCGTGCTGCTTTTGGTATACTCTCTAATCTTTGTCCTCCAAAAACTACACCTTTTTCCTTTATTTTTTCTTCGATATAATTAGAAGCCATTTCAATAACTTCTAAACTGTTCATATAACATTCATATGAAGTATCTCCCCAAGTAAATAAACCATGACTTCCTAAAACAATTCCTCTGATTCCAGGCTTGTCTGCCAAGCATTTTTCCAATTGCAATCCTAAATCGAAACCTGGACGTTGCCAAGGCACCCAGCCCATAGTATCTCCCCAAATTTCTTTGGTTACTTGCTCGCTGTTCTCCGCAGCGGCCACAGCAATCAAAGCATCAGGATGTAAGTGATCGATGTGCGCAAATGGTAACAAACCATGCAAAGGGGTATCTATTGATGGTGCTTTACTATCTAAATCATAAATGCAATGATTAAATAAACCTACCATACGATCTTCATCTTCTAGACCTCCATATACATTCTTTAAATCACGCAATCTGTCGGTATACAATCCTGCAATACCTGCTCTGTTTAAAGTGCCAATATCTCCACCAGAACCTTTTACCCACATCACTTTTACTTCTTCATTAGTCAAAGGGTCTTTTTCAAAAGTTTTACAACTTGTATTCCCTCCTCCGTAGTTTGTGATTCTTAAATCAGCTCCTAAAATATTAGACCTATATAAAAACAATCCTATTTGATCATCTCCGTATGAGGCTCCTTTTTTAGCATCCCACAAATAATCTACATGGTTGAATTTGGTTATTGAATTTTTCATAAAAAATTAAATTATATTCTATAATTATAGAACAAATTTAAATCAACTTTCAAGTCTTTCTATCCTGTACTATCATGCTTTCATGATTTTTTTTTAATAATGACTTTAAATCAAATAATTAAGTTGTACGCTTAATATCCTTTTTATTTGATTTTGATATATTGGTTTGCTTTCTACCATTCTTTTAATTGTTTTATGAAAAATGCTGGTTTTAAATTGAGAGCGATTAATTCTAAAACTAAATTCATCAAAGTAAGCTTGAATATGCCATTTGGTTACATGCGTTGGTATTGCTCTGAGCCAAGATTTAACTTGTATGATCATAATGTGTAATTGCTTAAAATTCTTTCGATTATTGTTATGTTTTTGCTCAATATCATATATTTCTTTTAATGGCTCGTATCCTCTCCATTTATCCGTTATAATTCTAGCAGATGTGCTTATATGTTATTCAAATATTGGTGTTAACGATTTTGCTGAATAATCATCAATAGACTTTATGTAAACTCTTTTAACTTTATTATCATCTGTCAATTCTTCAGCTATCACTGCCTTTTTCTTTTTTGAATAATAACTTCTTCCTTGTTTGCCTTCTTCTTTTCCTCCAACAGTAAATTCATCAAAATGAATTAATTTTTCTAAAGGATATTTTTGACTGCTCTTCATTGCTTTACACACTTTTTGCAAAAAACACCATTCTGTTCCCTGGCGAATACTAAAACGTTTACCCATTTGAATACTCGAAATACTTTTACTACTAGTACTTATTTCAAAAGCTACACAAAAAGCTTTTTCTAAGCCGAATTTAACCTTATGAAAAAGCGTATTTGATGTAGCACTTTCTTGGTGCTGACGACTATAACAATGGTATCTGTAACCTGACTTTTTACAGCCTTTAGTATGACCACATTTACTACAAGTAAAACCATCTTGCCATTTTATTTTTGATAAATATACCTTACAAGCATCATCATTTGGCAATTCTTTTATAAAGTTTAGTATATCTTAACCTTCAAATTGTTCCATATCTCTTATTTTAAAGACTATAATATATGGAAATTAAATGACTAACTCAATCAAATAATTTTTCTAAACCATTGGCGCGAGGTACTATGAATACTATAGATAAATGTTAACACAGTACACTACAGGATAGTTTCCATTTGAAGTAAGATTAGTTTTGAAGTCTATTTGTGTTCAGGTTTGAACTAAATTAATTTTTACGAAAAAAATATGAAAAAAAACAATCTTACATTGGGTGAATTTATTATTGAGAATCAAAAAGATTTTAAATATTCTTCTGGAGAGCTTTCAAAATTGATAAATTCCATTCGGCTGGCTGCTAAAATTGTAAACCACGAAGTTAACAAAGCGGGTTTAGCAGATATATTAGGCGGCGCTGGTGATGCTAACATTCAAGGAGAAGATCAGCAAAAATTAGATGTATATGCCAATGAGGTTTTTAAAGCTGCTCTTATTAACAGAGAAATTGTTTGTGGTATTGCTAGTGAGGAGGAAGATGATTTTATGACGATTGAAGGAAAAGAAAATTCACATTCAAATAAATATATTGTTTTGATAGACCCTTTAGATGGTTCTTCAAATATAGATGTAAATGTATCAGTCGGTACCATTTTCTCTATTTATAGGAGGATTACAACTGAAGGAATGCCGGTTCGACGAGAAGATTTCTTACAGAAAGGAAATGAACAAGTTGCGGCGGGATATATCGTTTATGGGACTTCTACGATGTTGGTGTATACTACGGGACATGGAGTAAACGGGTTTACTTTGAACCCTGCATTGGGAACTTTTTATCTGTCACATCCAGACATGACATTTCCTGAAAATGGGAAAATATACTCTATAAACGAAGGGTATTATACGCATTTCCCTCAAGGAGTAAAAGATTATTTGAAATATTGTCAAACAGAAGAAGAAGATAGACCATATACATCTCGTTACATCGGTTCTTTGGTATCTGATTTTCATAGAAACATGATCAAAGGAGGTATTTATATATACCCTAAAAGTTCTAAATCGCCTCAAGGAAAATTACGTTTATTGTACGAATGTAACCCTATGGCGTTCATAGCAGAACAAGCGAATGGTAGGGCAACAGATGGTTATCAAAGAATTATGGATTTGAAACCTACGGAGCTACACCAACGAGTTCCGATTTTTTGTGGGAGCACTAAAATGGTTGAAAAAGCAGAGGAATTTATGAAGAGTTCTCAAGAAGATTCGTGATTTTTTTAAATAATAACATTTACTAATGTATTTTAGCAAGATTAATTGTTTGAATTAATTTGTGCACTTAAAAAAAGGAAATCAACATGGACATTTTTAAATACCTAGATATTGACGAAAACTCTCGAAAGCCAAAATATGTTCAAATAGTTGATTCTGTTACGAATAATATTTCATTAGGTAATTTTTCGATGGATGATAAAATGCCATCTATTAATATGTTAAGTGAGGAATTTTATTTATCAAGAGATACAGTAGAGAAGGCATATAAAATTTTAAAAGAACGTAAAGTAATTACAGCTGTAAGAGGTAAAGGTTTTTACATTGCGAGAACAAATTTAATTTCAAAAACCAATATTTTGTTTCTCGTTAACAAATTAAGTTCTTACAAATTGCAAATTTACAATGCGTTTAATCGCAGTATTGGTGCGAATTCATATACCGATCTTCAAATTTACCATTGTGATGAGACTTTATTTTTGAATTTATTAGAAAAAAATAAAGGAGCATATGATTATTATGTTATCATGTCGCATTTTAAAAGTGACATTTTTGAACATATAAGTGCGTCGGATAAAGTTCTACAAGTCATCAATAAAATTCCGAAGGATAAGTTGATTATGCTAGACAACATTAATAATAGAATTGATGGAAAAATAGTTAAAGTTTATCAAGACTTTGAAAATGACATCTACGACTCCTTAATTGAAGCTTATAAAAAAATAGTTAAATACAAGAAATTGGTGATGATATATCCCGAAAAATCTGTGTACCCATATCCTAAAAGAATTGTACATGGTTTTCGTAAATTTTGTATTGAAAAGTTGTTGGATTTCGAAGTTATTGATGAAATATACGATGATATGATTCTTAAAAAAGGTGATCTATTTATCACCATTGTCGAGGATGATTTGGTGAATTTAATCAAACAAATACGAGACAATGAATATACCATTGGAGAGGACATTGGAGTGCTTTCCTATAATGATACGCCACTAAAGGATCTCCTTGGGATTTCAGTAGTGTCTACCGATTTTAATACCATGGGAGAAACTGTGGCTCAAATGATATTGAGTAATGAAAAAGGAGAAGTTAAGAACCCGTTTAACTTTATTGATAGGGCGTCTATGTAATTATTTTTAAAGAGAAATTGAAGAGTAAAAGGATTCTATTTATGGATCTGTCTTTTTGTTTACATCAAAAACTAAAAGAATTATATTTATAATAATAAGTAAAGAAATAATTTTTATCATTAACATGGTTAGCTAATTCATATATTACAAGATAAAATTAAAATAAAATAATCGTATTTCCATCCTGTACTATCCTGCCTATCATAATCACTTTTATATTATTATTACTATTACTGAACTTTTCATCTCTTAGGCTTCTTTATAGGTAAACTGACATATAGAGGCGTTCTCTAGTAGCAACCAAAACCTAGAGGTTGGGAACTTCAATTTCCATGCCTAGTTGTTCGATTTGAAATAAGATGGTTCAGAATAAAAAGATAGCTATTTAGTACAGAAATAATTTTTATAATAAAAAAACCCAGGATTAAAATAAATCCTGAGTTTTAAACTTTCACAATGTTAACACCTACTATTAACACGGTGTGAAAAATATAGATTAATTAGAAATAACAACTATTCCTTTACAATTTTAAAGTTTCTTACAGATTCATTTATAACTACTTTAACTGTATAAATACCTGTTTTTAAAGTGGAAATATCTAGCGAAAAATCTCGACTGTTTACAGCCGATTTTAACACCTCTTGTCCTAATAAATTATAAATGCTCATGTCTTTAATTACGTTCTTAGCAGATAGCGTTATTCTATCTTTTATAGGGTTTGGATACACCTTTAAACCCTCTAAAATCAATGCATTATTATCAACCCCTAAAGTCGCACTTCCATCAAAGTTGTAGTTAAATCGTCTGTCTGGTGCTGCTTCTCCATCTGTAAAAAATGCGCTAACATCGTTTAAATTTTGCGGGTTATCGGCCCATTTAAAATGGAATTCGGGGGTGGTTCCTTGAGCAATTTCTAAGAGTGCAAATGGGATTGCAATCTCTATTTCATTTCCAATGACATTGTAACTAATAGAGCTTGAAGCGTCCCAATTTCCTCCTTCATATTTTTGTAAACTGGTTGCGCTTGATGACACGGGTGATTTGTTTATCATCCAATCATATCCTTCCCAACCAGTATTTTTACCTTTATCAATGTCTATAAATAAAAGCATCCAATTTTGATCGGTATTCGCTGTAATGCTATTAGTCGTTTTAACATAGAAATAAATGTTATCATTGTCGTATGTAACCCTTGATTCAATAATATCATTTCTACCTGTAGTATTTGTATACGTTACCGTAGGATCATATCCTGCAAAATCTCGATGTGTTACATCACCTGTGGGGTCTTTAAAGATTGGTGTTACATCGGTCCATTCATCAAAAGATCCGTCAATAGAAATTGTTTGTTCACCAGAAAAAGTTTCTGGTGCAGCCATCCCTTTAAATTTTCTGATATTAGAAACTAGTTGGTAATAGAAATTATCGGTATGTCCGCCCTTCATAGGTGCCATATCTCTGTTGAATTCTTCACTAAATGCATCGACAAAATAGGAGTCACCATTTTTAATAGGGCGTCCGGCATAAGTGCTATTTCCTTGATCCCAAATGAATCGAGATGCTGTCCATTCGTTCCACTGTGTAACCATAATTATGGACGGATCTACATCTAAAGCCTGTGCCCATTGTTCGCTAGCATGAAGTCCACTACCTGTTGCTGTTGTCAAGTAATCAGAATTCACGCTCGGCTGAGAACCAGTGCTATAACTAGTTCCTCTATTAACAGTGGGGTGAGAAGCAACAGCAACAGGTATTTGATCAGCAACTCCTGGATCTGCACTCCAACCATAGTTTTGAGGATATTCATCTATCCATTGCCATTGATTTGGCTGGTTCGGATTTGTCCAAGCCCAACTGTATTTTGTCGTAAAAAAATCTTTTACTTCTGGTCTTAATACAGGATCATTTTCATCACCGAGTATCAGCGGTTTTCCTTCCCATTGAAACCAAAGGTCCTCATACAATTGATTTGCGTAAAAGTCGTCATACAATTCATTCATAACTCTACCGCTAAAGAAATGAGTTGTAAATACAATCTTAGGCGTAGGTATACCTTCCAATCTCATTTGAAGTGAAACTTCACATAAGGTCTTTACTGTTTCGAGATAGGTAAACGCATTGGTCACATCAAAATAAATAAAATCGACTTTTGCGTTGCTAAGCATCTGCAAATCTCGACGAATTACCCAAGGATCTTCTGAACGAAAATACCCAACTTCTGGTTCTCCCCAAAAATGAAAATGATTTACAGGTCCCCATGCATTGTTATTAGCACTTAATGGATCTGATGGGTTATTAGGAAGTATCTTTGTAATATCATATACTTTATCAGCATGAAAACCATGCCAGGTATAATAAAAAACACCTACAAGTTTACCACTGCGTTTTGCTCCTGCCATGTCATAGGTTGGTAATTCTCTACCTAATCCATCTGTTACCACCCAATTGTCTACATAATCTTGATTTGATACAGGAATATTACCAATACCAGGATCTTCTACATAAAACCTATTGATTACTTCTGGTGCAGCAGCATAGTCAGCATTTCCATATTGGTTGGCAGCAACACGCACAACCCCAGGTAGTCCAGTTAATATCACCGAATTTCCACGCATATATGCAGGTCCTGAAATTACCTTTGTTTCAACTGTTAAGCCTGAAGAGGCACTAACGCTTAGATCAAAAGGTGCATCGGACACATATTTTTTAGCTATCGGGTCAAAAGTTATGGTTTGGCTTTCGGTGGTGGTTTCTATTTTTACATGATACAACTGTAAATGCGCATCTCGCTGTGCGATGGCAATTTTTCCTTTTTCTGGCACATGCCTCTCTGTAAAAGTTCCGATAGTTGACTCATCGGGAGCTATAACACTTCCTGAAGAGTACACTCCTAAATTTAGGTCACTTAGATCGATTCGAAAAAAAGGCTTGTCATTGATGAATATATAGATAGAAGTACCATGATCTTCGGCTTTTAATGTATATTTCGTTCCTAAAACGTTTGGTACATCCGCGGGTAACGGAACATTTATTCTTGTAACCGCATAATGAGGATCAATAAAAGCACCTGTAAATTGCACCACCATCTCACTTCCATCTGAACTTGGATACATAGCAATTCCTGTTCTGTTAAAACCCGGATCTCCTGTAGCTGGCTCTTGAACAGCTTCTATATATCCGTCTACTGGTACACGAAGCACTAAACCTCCTCTATTAGACCCGCCGAATAACATCATGTCTGTTTCAATACGGTTTGGCGCATCGTATTGATTCTTTGATGTCAGTATACGTTTAGGTATCCATTCATATTTCAAATAACCATTTGCGATATCACTAGCATCGAATATATTTTCTTGTGATACTTCCCATTGACCGTAGAATGAACCGTTGTCCCATGTTTCTGAACCTCCAGTAAAATTTTGTTCATATGCTGGATAAAAAGTTGTTTGTGGGCGTTGGTCCCATTGTGCTTTTGCACCAATACTGACACAAAGCATCGCTATTAATAATAAGTACTTGTTTTTCACCTTGACTATTTTGTAAATATTTTAAATGAATTGGGCTTCATCCAATTCATCCGTATAGGTATTCTGTTATATTTTTTAGTTCTAGATACACCAATCCTTTTGTGAACCCCTTCCCATTCTACTTCTTCTCAATTTTTCCATTTTGAGCTTCTTAAATCCTTTGCCAGAAGTAAGCAACCTCTTTAAATTGAAGGACAGTACATTTCTATAGCTTCAACTATTTTAAGAAAACCTGACAAAAAATCAGGTTTCCTTAAACAATTTATTGTTATTGTACAATTACTTTTGTAGTATAAACTCCATTAATTCTCACAATATAAATCCCTTTTGCAAATGCATCAGTAGCTATTTCATAAGTACCTTTCCTTCCAATATTTTTCATATCAGAGACAACAGTCCCAATTAATGAATAAATTTGTATTTGATCTATAGGATCTTTTGCATTTACAACAATACTGTTGGATTTGCTATATACAAAATAGTTGTTTTCTAAAGCTGTGATATCATGAATTTCTAGAGTAATAGCTTCAGTTTCAATGGCAACATCATTAAGGTTTAAACCTGAAGCTCGTTGCGCAAAGCCAAGCTTTCCATCGTCATCCACTTCCATACCTGTAAACGTTCCTGCTACAGTCATATCTGGTTCATATACCGTACCAGAAGTATAGGTATTGCCACTCAAGCCACCTAGATCAATACGTGCAAAAGGAATAGCATCAATAAAGACATAAATAGAAGAACCATAATCTTCAACGGTATATTTATGAATAGAATTAACGCCCGTTACTCCACTAGGAAGTGGTACGTTTATTTTTGTAATAGGAGTACTAGCTCCATTTTCGACACCAGAAAACTGAACAACGATATCAGTCGCCCCGGGATAGATGGCAATACCTTCACTGTTAAATCCATTTCCATCACCGGGATTTTGAAAAGATTCATTATTAGCCGGATTTGCACGTAAAACGATTCCTCCAGCAGCTCCAGCCATGTGTACATTGGTCTCCATTTTGTAAGGAGGGGTATATACAGCTGTAGATGCCAGTACGCGTTTTCCTGGCCATTCAAATACTAGAGTATTAGCAGCAATATCTGTTGCTGAGAAAGCGTTAACATCAATTGTTGACCACTGATTGTAAAATGTTGTTCCGTCCCACGTACCTGAACCTCCAGTAAAATCTTGAGAATATTGGGCTGTAAAAGCTGTTGTTGGGCGTTGATCCCATTGCGCGTTTATGCCTAAAGAGACAAACGCAAAAAGCACTGTTAATGTAAGTAAATGTTTTTTCATGATTTAAAATTTAAATATGCTCTTGTTCATTGCACATTTGATTACTGTTTTATTAAAAAAAAAGACTCAGGATAAAAAGCAATCCTGAGTCTTTTAAGCTTGCCTTATATAAGGCAAAACCCTTTGTTGAGGATCTATTGTTTCGAAATAATACTTATTTCTTTACAACTTTAAACGTTTTTACAGTTTGACCAACTGCCAATTTAACGATATAGATGCCTGTATGTAGGTTTGAAACATCTAAAGAAAAACTACGACTGTTTACAGCTGATCTCAGAACCTCTTGTCCTAATGAATTATAGACACTCATACTGCTAATCTCATTCGTTGAAGACAGGTTTATTCTATCTTTTGCAGGGTTTGGATATACCTTAACATCACTTAAGTTCAATTCATTGTCGTCAACACTTAAAGAAACATCTGTCTCAATTTTAACTTTGTATAACCTTAGGTTTGCATCTCTTTGTGCGATTCCAACTTTCCCTTTTGCAGGAACATATCTATCTGTAAATGATCCAAGCGTTGTCCCATCTGGAGCCGATACGGATCCACTAGTATATATACCCGTATCTAAGTCTGTAAGATCAATACTAAAAAAACAATCATCATTGATCGTTGCGTAAATTGACGAACCAAAATCTTCCACTTTTAATGTGTATTGAGTACCTGATGTTGTAAGGTTTTGAACACCAGCAGGTAAAGGAACATTTATTCTAGTCACCTCAGTAACAGGAAAAGCGTTTGTAAATTGAACCACCATCTCAGTTCCATCTGGGCTTGGGTAAATAGCAATACCTTTTCTGTTAAAACCTGGATTAACATTATTCACTGGTTCTTGAAGCTCATCAATATTTCCAGGTTGACCAACACGAAGCACTAAACCCCCTCTATTTGACCCTCCAAACAACATCATTTCTGCTTCAACACTATATGGTGTATCGTATTCAGCTTTTGACTGCAATATACGTTTCGGTGCAAATACATACTTTAAATAACCCTCTGCGATATCAGCAGCTCCGAATGAGTTAGCATCTTGTGCATCCCATTGGTTGTAAAATGCAGTATCATCCCAAGTACCTCCGGTAAAATCTTGCTCATATTGTAGTGTAAACCCAACTGATGGTTTTAAATCACAGACATTATCTACCATAGCAATTCTGACGGTATTACCTGCCGCTACGTGCGCTTCTATCGCTGGTTTGTTAAATTCCCAAACGGCTTTATCAGCAGGGTACCAATTCAAATCTCCCATAGGTAAGCTTTCTAAAGAAGCTGTAAGCATAGTACTATTTGTATACACACCGTTAAACACAGGCCATACTTCCTTTGCCCATGGTTTATCACCATTATCAGGATACCAGTGCCATTGTGCCCATTCGGTTGCAGGAGGGAAATCAGCAGGGAGTTTTCCCATAGCATGAATTTGAGTTGCAGGGTTAGTCCATAATGCAAAATTATCTGAATGCGTATAAATTTTTGCGTCCACAAATTGAGGATCTATATCATTAAATTCATTTCCATATTTCCAGTTAGGATAATTAGTGTCATCTGCAAATAAAACGGTTTCTCTAGATCTCATGTTTACATCTGGATTGGTTTCATCATAGGTTGCATCCCAAAGAAAAGGCATATAATCTAGTGCTGGAGTCCCATCATTAGCTTGAATTACATTAAGGTCATCAAGCAGCGTATAGAAATCAGGATTTCTATAATGCAAGTTATATTGCCCATATTGCTGTCTTGTTGAAGGTAACGTCTCATCTGGAAGTTGCGTAGCATAGATCAATCCAGGTTTTGGAAGGGCTGCATCTCCACCTGGCATTGGCTGCCAATTCGCTGCCCATGGTTGTGTTTGGGTATCAAACATAATATTATTGGTAAAAATCCATGTATCTTCCCAAGCTTGCCAGTCAATCTGACTTTTTTGCATGACAAAAGTATTATGATTCCATTTAATTAATTTATCCTTTCTACCTGTAAAATTTGCCATATACATACCTGTACCACAAGCAACAAAAGTGTTATTTTCCACATACAAAGCATCCATGCCTTCGCCTTCTGGTGCATTCGATGATGCAAAAAAGTGACCATCGTTTGGACTGAGTTGGTGTCCAAAGTTTAGAGCTATATTATTAGTAAAATGTAAACTCACATTTGGTTGATACACATTAATTGCTACACTCAAACCAACTGGATACAACACACAATTATCTATCACAACATTTGCTCCCGCACTATTCACATTCAAGAATTGATTTGCAATGTTTCCAGAGAAATCTGCATTAATAATATATACATTTTTAAGGGTGAAATTGCCAATGGCATTAAACATCATTTCATAAACAACACCTCCTGTTTGGTTAGTTTGTAATTGTGCTGGTGCAGCACCACCTGCTGGTTCTTCACCAATAATTTGTAAATGATAGCCATTATTTTCTATGGTTGCGTTAAGTTGATAAAAGGCACCAGCTTGTAATTGATAGATTCTATCGCCTCCGTAGGTGTCAATTGCTGTATTCAAGGTTCCAATACCTGGATCTACTACAAGTACTTCTTGTGCATTTGCTGTTGTTATCGCAACAAACGTTACAAATAATAAAAATTTAGTAATTGTTTTCATAATCATATAGTTTTAGTTGAAGATATTATCATTTAAGCTAAGGCTATTTCCTTTATTTGCCTGCTTATTACTGTTTTATATTATACAAAGATACTTGTACATAAATGATATACTATCCTGTACTATCCTGTACTATCCTGTA
>TARA_B110000483_G_scaffold104594_1_pt1 | contig 16743 bp, 9 predicted proteins | sample TARA_B110000483 | Tara Oceans TARA_B110000483 (sample SAMEA4398176) | marine metagenome | biome: Polar Biome; feature: [SRF] surface water layer (ENVO:00010504); material: water (ENVO:00002006), including particulate matter (ENVO:01000060) such as... | depth 5 m
TTAATTTTACCAATGGCGGGTGCTGGAAGTCGTTTTTCAAAGGAAGGATATACCACTCCAAAACCCTTGTTGGATATAGAAGGATTACCTATGATTATAGCAGCAGTAGAATGTCTTCCAAAAACATCAAATAAAATATTTATAGGTCAAGAATCTCATTACAAAAAATATAATATTGATAATAAAATTAAAGAATTTTATCCAGAAGCAAGAACAATGGCAATTGATTATATAACTGAAGGACAAGCTTGTACAACTGACTTAGCTTTTCAAAATTGTGATATACCTTTGGAAAAACCTTTATTAGTATCAGCTTGTGATAATGGTGTATATTATAATATGCAGGAATACCAAAAATTAATAGAAGATTCAGATGTTGATATTATAATTTGGTCATTTTCTAATAATCCAACAAGTAAATTATTTCCACATATGTATGCTTGGTTAGATGTTGATGAAAATAATTATATTAAAAGAGTATCAATTAAAAAACCATTTAGTGATGTTGAAAATAAACATGCTATTATTGGTACAATGTATTTTAAAAAAGCTGAGTATTTTAAAATAGGTTTAAATAAAATTTATGAAATAAATTACAGAACAAATAATGAATTTTATATTGATAATATGATTGAACCATTAGTTAATATGGGATATAAAATAAAAATATTTGATGTAAAAAATTATCTATGTTGGGGAACACCAAATGATTATAAAACATATCAATATTGGTTAGAGTATTTTACATAGAAGTTACAGAAGTGATGATATTTTTTTTTTTAATTCTTTATTTTCATTACTTAATTCTTGTACAGCTTTAATTAATGGTCCAATTAATTCTGAATAATTAATACCATATTTATTATTTGATTCATCATAATTTACTAATGAATATTCATTTTTTGACATATTCAAATTATTCATAGTTTCTTCAACTTCTTGTGCTATCAAACCTTGTGATTTTTTATTATTTTGTTTATTTTTCCATTCATATGAAACTGGATTTAATTGATTAATAAAATCTAATCCTAATTCAGTTGGAACAATATTTTTTTTTAAATTCTTATCTGATGTGTTTATTGTTCCATTAGCATATATTTCCCCATCTCCATTATCATTCATATACACTTTTGTAATACCAGTATTACCAATAGTTGCTGTATTTGAACCATTTCCATTAACATTATTTCCTATATTAATTGTATTTGAAATGTTTTGAGCATCTTTTGTGCTGTTATATCCTATTGATATATTATTATTACCATTTGTTAAGCTAGACAATGCATTTTCACCTATTGCTATATTAACATTTGTAGTTTCATTTAAATTTAAAGAACGATTTCCAAAAGATAAATTACCATATCCTGATATATTACTAGATTGAGAATCAATACCAATTGATATATTATTAGCTCCATTAATAAGATTAAATAATGAACCATATCCTAAACTAAAATTTCTAGATCCAGTAGTTAAATTTTTTAATGATTCTTTACCAAAACTATTATTAAATATAGCATCATCTGTAGTAGTTGAGCTAGGATTTGTACCAATATATATAGATGAACCTTCAACAAGTGAATCTAAATTATCTGAATTAAATAAATTAGATACACTTGTTATTGCAGTAGAAGTTACAGTTTTTTCTGGTTCTTTAGGTGTAAATCTTAATGACCATTTTACCCAACTTCCATCATCTAATGAAGCATATGTATCTTCTACAGTTAATCTCCATGTTGAATTTATATTTTCACCATTAAATGAACTTAAATAAGTTCTTGTGGTATTATTTGAAGGATAATAATTTCCTGTATGAGGACTATCACCACTTACAATAGAATTTATAGAAGTTGATGCTGAATCACTTAGTACTGTATTAGTAAAATTATTTCCATTGCTACCCCATGTTCCACTTCCTGCTAAGTTCACTAATATTACTGATGTTCCAGTAGTTACATTTGTTAAAGTTATTTTTAAATCTCCTACCCAAGTATGTAATATACTATCCAAAACAAGATCTATATTAGTTACATTTTGATTATTTGATGTAATAACAATATCATCTGTAAGAACTAAATTTGATGAATTAATAGTTAAATTTGGCGTGCTACTATATGATACATAATCTGTAGATGGAGTTGATGGTTCTTTAATATTATTAGTTTCAACAATCCCATCACTAAAATTTAATTTTTCAATACTATACAAATTATCAGTAATTCCATTTTTCGTCACGGTAACATGACTTCCGTCATTTCCAGATGACACATCAGTGACTGTATAATCAGCGTAGGTATCACTATAATGAACAGTATCTATACCACCATTTCCTGTTATTATATTTTCAACTGTTTCAACTTGATATATATGGTCATCGCCTGAACCTCCTGTTGCTTTTTCAATTTGAACATCTTCTGCTATAGTAAAACCAGTAAATACACTAGAATCATCCACTTTACTAACGTATCCTCCTCCACCAACAGAATTTGTAATTGTAGCTGGTCTTAAATCTATTGTAACTGCTTTTGAACCACTATAAATTATTAAGTCTTCACTTCCTGTATCATAAATAGTTGTATATCCAGTATCATTTACATTTGTATCTCCAATTGTATAAGTAGAAGCAGTATTATTATAACTTGGATTTAATCCATATAAAAATTTCATAGTTGCTATATCAAACCCCATAGGACCAGTACAAAATCCATATGGTGTCTGACTAGTTGGATTTATGCCAGAATTTGTATCTATATATGACATGACTGTGTACATATTTTGGTTTAAATTATTATCTCCTTGGTCTCCATTCCAAGTAACACCAGGAAAATTACCTGAACCACCTCCAGCATCATGAGGATGAGCTAATCCCATAGCATGTCCAAGCTCATGAATAATAGTAATAAATCCAAATCCTCCAGGATCCAAAGATTCAGTCCAAGTATTTCCACTATATCTTACATAAATTCCAACTCCAGGATAATTACTATGAGGTCCGAATTGAGCTCCATAATAACCTGTATTTTCTGTTGTTAAATAAAATTTTAAATTAGAATCAGCTTCATTATAAACTTCCGCACTTTCTATATCAGATATAGTTTCATACATTCCAATAATTTTTAACCATTTTAATAAACCAACTCTCATAGCAGATTTTTCAGCTGTTGTCCATGCTGATGTGGATATAGCACTTCCGTTTAGATAAGTAACACCAGCTGGGCAATTAGATGAAGTTGCATCAGTTCCAAAATAATATTTTAATTTATTAGAATCTCCATAATTCCAATTCCATTTAGTACCACCCCATGATAATCCTTTAATATAATTACTTGTATCACTAGGAATTGATATTACAGTTGTTGAAAGTTTGGAAGATGTATTTTGTGATTCATTGCTAGATGAATCAGTTGTAGATGTATTTGTATCAATACTGTCATTGGTCTTAGATGATTCAGAGAATTTCTTTATTGTTGCTACACAATTTTTACACATTTAATTTTAAATAAGATAATAATTTAAATACAGTAAAAAATAAATAATTATGTTTAAATATTTATTATAATATATAAATAATGTAATATAATGAATGCATTAGTTGGATATACTGGTTTTGTTGGATCAAACCTTCTACAATTTTATAAATTTGACTATTTTTATAATAGTAAAAATTTTAATGAAGCAAAAAATAAAAAATTTGATACTCTTTTTTTTTGTGGAATGCCTGCTGTAAAATGGTATGCTAATAAAAATCCAGAAGAAGATTTTAATACTTTAAAAAATATTCAAAGTATATTAAATACAATTGAAGTAAATAAAATTATATTAATTAGTACTATTGATGTTTATGATGATGTTTATACAAAATTAGATGAAGATTATAATATTCAGTATAATAAAAATCATATTTATGGAAAAAATAGATTTTTATTTGAAGAATTTATAAAAAATAAATTTAATGATTATAATATTATAAGATTACCAGCATTATTTGGGAAAGGATTAAAAAAAAATATAATATATGATTTAATTCATAATAATAATGTTAACGATATACCATTAAATTCATCATTTCAATGGTATTATTTAGAATGGTTAAAAAAAGATATTGATATAATTTTAAAAAATAATATAAAAGTATGTAATTTATTTACTGAACCGATACATACTAAAGAAATAATAAAAGTATTTCATGAAGTTTTTAAAATAGATTATCATTTTCAATTAGAATATTTAGGTGATGAAAAACCAATGAAAAAATATGATTTATGTACAAAATATAATAATTATTTTAATAATGAACAAAAGTATATAATTGGGCAAAGTGAAATTATTAATGCTATAAAAGAATATTTATTATATGAAAAACTAGATAAAACAAAATTATGTGTATCTAATATTTGTGTAAATCAAATACATCAACTTCAATTTGCTTCTATACTAAAATTATTTGGTATAAAAAATATTCAAATAGCTCCAACAAAATTAATACAAACATGGGATAATTTAGAAAATTTAGATTTAAATATTTACAGAAATTTAGATTTAAATATTTATGCTTTTCAATCTATTACATTTACATTGAATGAATTAAATATTTTTAATAAAGCAACTATAGAAAAATTATATAATCATTTAATTAAAATAATTAATGTTGCTGAAAAAAATAATGTATCAGTTTTAGTATTTGGTTGTCCAAGAAATCGTAAATTTTTAGATGAAAAATTAGATAATAATAAAACATTTATTGATTTTTTTAAAAGAATTGGTGATTATTTAAATGATAAAAATGTAAAAATATGTTTAGAAAATAATAGTAAAATATATAATTGTAATTTTATTAATACAATTCAAGAATGTAGTTATCTTGTAAGAGAAATTAATAAAGATAATATAAAAATGATGGTAGATTTAGGCAATGCAGTTATGGAAAAAGATGAATGGTATTATTTAAAAAAAGATATGGACATTATTTATAATATTGATGTAGCTCATGAAAATATGAGAGATTTTTCAGAAGTTCATGAATCAAATGAAATATTTAATTTTGTATTAAAAAAAAATAATTACGATAAAATAATAAATCTTGAAATGTTGATTAAAGATGGAAATAATGAGTTAGATATTTTAATAAAATCATTAAATAATTTTATTGATATATATACTGTAAAAAATTAAAATTTTTTTTATTTTTAAACATGATAAAAATTCTTTGATGTATGTTTCCGTATTTATTACATTTTCTAAACCTCTGGTGCTACAAGTATCATTAAAATTTAAATTATAATATTTTTTTATACATGGTAATATTGGCATTTCATAATCTTTATGAATAGAATTAAAATGATTAAAATCTTGTCCATCTAAAGATACTTTTAAATTTAATTTTTTAAAAATTAGTTCTCCTAATTTCATATATAAATAACCAGTAGGATGATTGGGATTATACCATAATTTTTTGTCTTTCCAATTATCTAATATATAATTCTGGAACATCACTATTTAATATTTTTAATTTTAAAAAATCAAAGCTTCTTTTATTGTAATAAAGTATTTTTTCTTCATTTAAGTCTGTATTTAAAAAACATTTAACAATTTTATCTTGATAATCATTTTTTGTATGGTATTTATAAAATAACTCTGAAACAATATCAATATTAAAAAAAATTTTTTTTGATAATACTGGATGATCACATATCATATATTTATTTTCATCATTAAAAGATGTTTCATAATTAAAATATAATAGGTTACCATGTAATGTAGGAAAACATAGAGTAACACATTTTTTTGGTAAAACATTTGATTTAATATAATCAAGATCATATTTAACTTCTTCATCTTTTTTTTTTGAATAATTTTGGTAAAGAAATATATCACATATTTTAAAATCTTCAGGTAAATCATGCTTACCTCGAATAAAATCATAATTAATATATATTTTTATATTATATTGATCTGGAAAATATTTATTAAAAATATAAAAAGGTATATTAGATTAACAGTTTGCCCATATTATTACTGATTTCATGATTATTATGATATATACATAGATAATTTTTCTCTTAAATATTCTTCAAATTCAAATATACCAATAATTTTCCCACAATTAACACTAATTATATTTTCATTCTTCTCTATAACACATTCTCTGCTATCATTTTCACAATCAATCTTACATTTATATGATGTAAAATATGAATTATATTTAAAATCTTTTTTAAAATTTCTATAAATTTTTAAAACTTCAATTTCCATATTTTTTTTTACTTTTTGTAAAGTTTCATCATTTAATTTATAATCATGAACATCCTGTAAATTATATGATTTTATTAATGGAGTATATTTCACATGAGTTAAAGTATATTTTTGTTTTGATATTTCTCTAGGAAAAAGTGAAAAAAAATGACCATCCATAATAGTTATACTTTCAAAATTATTATCAAAATTTATTCTATCATAAATTAAACTAATTGTTAATTCATAGATATATTTTTTTTTAGATAAATTTAATTGGTTATATGTACAATCTATTAATAAATCACATTCTAAATCATTATTTATAATTACTTTATTATTTTTTTGTATAATTTTAGTAACATTGTAATTAAATTTTATATTATTTTTATCTATTTTTTCATTAAAAAAATTTTTAGATTTAATAGAATTAATAATTTTTTCTTTTGTATTTATGATATCACCATCAATATCATTAAAATAATCATTTTTAATTAAATTATGTTGATAATTAATATCTTTGAAAATTGATAAATAAGTTTGATAATCAATTAAAGATTTTTTTGAAATTAAATAATAATTATTATCAATAAAATCAACTAGTTCTCTATATTTAGATATGAATTTATAATAACCTTGTATACATAATTTTCTTGTATTATAAGATCTAGGATAATGATATCCTAAATGTAATCTATTTTGATTAAAATTTGATGAATTATTAAATATTTCTGAATTTTTTTCTAAGATATTTATTTCTAGTTCTTTTTTTTTTAATTCTTTTAAAAATAAATAAGTATGAAGCCCATACCAACCAGTTCCAATTATAATTATCTTCATATATAATTATATTATTTTATAAATTTGTTTTATTTATAACTTAAAAAAATTAATTATAAATATGAAAAATAAATTTTATATTATAAATACTAATGTTTTAAAATTACATTTAGATGGAACACATATATTATCTAATAGAAAATTAGCAAAAGGATTTGAGCAAAATGGTTATGAAATAGTAGAAATATTAAATGATAACGAAGTAAAAGAAATAAAAAATAAAAAAGGTAATATAATTATTTTAAGTAATTTTATGGATTTTAAAAATGATTGGGATAAAATAGTAGACTTTGGAAAAAAATATGATAATTTATATTACATTTTATGGTGTTGGCATTGTATTCCAAACCCTCCATTTAAATATTGGACTTATACTTTTCAAGAATATAAATTAGAATCAAATATAGAAAAATTTAAAAATGAATATAATTTATTTAAATTACTTGAAAAAGAAAAAAAATTTATACCATATAGATTTTCTAGTTATATTGATCCAAAATCTAATTTTAAACAAGAAAATAATGTTGAAAAAATTTATGATATATTATATATTGGTTATTATTATGAATTAGATAAAATAAAATTAATACAAGATGATAAATCTATTAAAAGTTTTATTAGAATAGGAGGTGGTGGTAAAGGCTCTATTACTGGAAAAGAATTTGAAAAATTATATAGACAATCAAAGATTTGTTTAGGTTTTATGGCAGAAGAAAATAATCAAAAGAATACAATAACAGAAAGAATTTGGGAAGCTTTTAGTTTTGGTTGTATGGTCATAACTAATTCAAAAGCAGCTGAAATCATAACAAACGGGACTGCTTTATATTATGAAAATAATGATGATTTTTTAGAAAAAATAAAATTTTATTTATCTAATGATAAAAAAAGAGAAGAAAAAATCAAAGAAGGATATAAAATATTTAAAAGTTATGGAAATTATAAAAAAAATGCATTAGAATTTATTAATGATATGGATTATAAATTAAATATTATATAAGATACAATTATATATTGTATAATTATTATTAAATTCTAAAAATAAATTTTTAAATAATTAATTAGTATTATAATATTTTATTTTATATAGAAATTATCTTTTAATATTAAATTATTATTTTCATCAAATGGTAAATAATTATTTTCAAATTTAGTATTTATATTCATATAATAAAAATATTTAATTTCATTATCATTTACTTTATTTTTAAAATTATTTTTTAATTCATCAATATTAGATTCTAATTTTTTTTGGTCAATAAAATATAAAATTTCATTATTAAATAACTTTTTATTACTAATGTAATATATTTTTTCATATCCTATCATTTTTTGTAAATTATTTTTCAAATTTTCTAAATATAATTCTTTATCTTTTTCTTCAACAAGACTAAAAATATTAAATTTCATTCTAGTTTTATAATGTATATCTTTATCATAATTTACTTTAAACCCCTCAATACTACTTTCTTCGACTCTTTGTTGAATTAAATTAGGTATTGTTGTATATACACTATTTTTACTTTGAATATATTCTCTGAACCACATATCTATTTCATTTTGTTTTGATTTTTCAAAATTATTTAAAATAAATTTAATACATTTTTTAGAAAATATATTACCACCATTATTTAATGTTGAACCTACTTTATTATCAATTGATTTAGAACTATTTATTAATCCTAAATTATTATTTATAAATTTATAACTATAACATCTATTCGATAAATTATCATCGTTTTTGTATAACCAGTTTGGACTCAACCATATCATATCATAATTAAAATTTAAATTATTCATATTTTTATTAAGTAATTCTATATGTTTATTAAAATTATTATGGAATAAAGCATCATCTTCAATAATTAAAATATTTTCATATTTTTGATTACATATTTTAAAGATTTCAATAAATGACATTTTACATCCTAAAGCACCTAAAATATATTTTTTTTGATTTTCTAAATTTTTACTTTTAATATAATTTTTATCAAAATCTAATATATATTTTGAATCATAATTTTCAAATAAATCATTCACTATTTTATCATTATTAAGATATTTTTTAATTTGTTGATTAATAAAATTAGTATCATATTTTTTATTAAACTTAGGTTTAATAGCAGAAAATCTTTCATAATTTGAAATATTAAATTTTTTAAACTGTTTTTCTATAATTTCTTTTCTATCTTTTCTATCATCTAAGTTTATATAAAATATTTTATCAATAAAATAAAATTTATTTTTTTTTTTCATATATTTATCCAAAATATTATTTTTAAAAATAATATCTATGTTATCTTTATCAAATCTTAATGTATCATCAAAATCAAAATCAAAATTTATATTTTTTTTTGTATCAGGACTTATTAGTAAATTATATATAACATCTACTATATCTGAATCATTATGATTATGCTCAACACCTACTCTAATCATTGTAGATTTAATACCAATATGTTGTACAATAGAATTTTTTAAACATACATATTTTTTATTATTTTTCATCATATAATTTGATATTTGAAAATCATAATCACAAGCCCAATAATTTGGTGATTCTTCACCGGTAAATTTATATTTAAATTCTTCATATAATTTAACAGAATAAAATTGTGAAATACCTCCAACCATATTTTTATAAAGTATTTCTGTATTATTTATTTTATCTTTACCTGAAATTTTATGACAATCACTGCATGAATTAAATGCTGAAAATATAACATTATTCATATCTAAGTTTTTGGTAAATGATTTACATATTTTAAAATAATCAGGAGTGATAATAGCATCAGAATCTAAAACTCCTAATATTTTACAATTATTTTTTATAATTTCATGTCCAATATACAATGTAAAAGGATATAATGAACCTGGAATATTTGTATTATCTGTACCAAATATATTATCAATCTGTCTTTTACATTGTACAATAACACATTTAATATTTGAATTTTTCAAATCATTGAGTTCTTCTAAAACATCATTATTACTTCCATCATCCACAATACAGAACACAACAGAATCAAAATTTACATTTTTTTTAAGACATTCTAAAAATATCTTTGTAACATAATATCTATTAAAAACAGGAATGATTATTCCAAAATAAAATTTATCTGATTCTAAATTAATATTATTAACAATAATATCGTTTATTAAATTATTTTTTTCTTGTTTTTTATCTTTTAAATAATTAATAATTAAATTATCAATTGTTTTTCTAAATTTAATAACTTTATTTTTACATTCTAAATTTATTATAGTATTAATTTCATTTTCAGAAAAGTATTTTATTAATCTATTTTTAAAACAGTCATAGGTTATATATTTAAATAATTTTTTGAATAATGTTTTTTTATAATGATGTTCAATATTATTATTAAAATATGTTTTATTTTTTAATTTTTTATATTTTTTAATTATTAATTTAATTAATTTTTCATCATATGTGTTCATTAAATTATCAATTTTATGTTGTTCTTCTTCTATACTTTGGTAATGATGGTCAGCAATAAATGATAATTCTGAATTATTAATACCATTTTTTAAAAATTTGTCAAAAGAAATATCTTTATATAATAAATCATACTTAATTATATAAGAATCTTTATAATATATTTTTATAAAATTATAATATAATTCATATTCAGATAATATACTATCAGTATAACCATATTTTTTTATATAATAAATTACAGAGTCTAAACATACTTTCCAAAGATCTTTTTTATGATATTCTTCCACTTTAATAAATAAATTATCTAATATTTTTTTATTAAATATCATCATATGACATATACCTGAATCTTTATCATCTATATTTAATTTAGGTAAAATATAATTTATAGATTTTTTGTATGGTATATGTATTTTACCATTACCAGTATTTCTTTTATATAATATTGGCTTATGTTTTTTGAAAAAACTAATATTTTTTAATAGTAATATATCAGAATCAAATATTAAAACATTACCATATTCTAAATTATTAACCTTAAAAATATATAATTTTAATAATTGTTGATAATACCAACCCAATCTATAATCAGGAACATATTCTTTTAAATAATTTTTAATATCTAATTTACTAAATGGATATAAGTCTTCATCAATAAAATTTGAATTATAAATATCATAATTTTGATTTGACATATAATAAAATTTATTATACTCAGTTAAATGTTTCTTATTATATTTTAAATATTTTATATATCTATTTTTATCTTTTATATGTAAAGTACTAACTACATTAAATTTTGATTGAATTTTAAAATTATAACAATCTATAGTAATAAATTTATAATTTAACATTAAATCATCCATATTAAATTCTGGTCCTTTAATACCAAACCATTTATTGGGAAAAATATATTCACTATTTTCACAAAATAAAAACATTTCATTTAAATAACAACTCATTAATGAAAAACTTGAATTGGCACATATTTTTTTGTTACATAACATTAACATATAAAATTGTACTTCATCATTATGACTAAAGTCTCTAGCATCTACATAATTTAAATTTAAAGGCTCTAGAAACTTACATGAATTTTTATAATCATCACTAAATAATAAGATTGTGTGTTTTTCTGAATCAAAATAAGATAAAGCTTTTTTATAATATTCTAAACATTGAATTGGATGATAATCTTGCTTATTTAAATAGTCACCTTGTCTAATATGTATAGCAATAATATCTTTATTAAAAGATGAATAATATTTTTTAATTTTATTTATTAATTTATTATCAATATTTAATATATTTTTTATTAGTTTTATATTATTCCAAAAATATTTGTAACTTTGGAAATATCCATTAATATTATAATCTGTATTTTTATTTAAAACTATATTATTATATTTCCATTCTTCTTCTTGATATTTTATAAAATCATTATCGAATTTATCATAAAATTTTATATTTTTCAATATATTATATTTAAAGGATGGATTTCTATCTACATTATTATCTTTCTTATAATTTTTGGAATAATTTTCATCCCAATAAGGCATCATTTTTAAATTATATTCATTTGATAATGAAATTAAATTAAATAACATAAATAATTGATTCCCAAAACCTCCTTCAATTTTTTGGTAAATTATTTTTTGTTTTTCTTTATTATTTTTAATATCTTTTTGTTTTTCATTATCATTTTTAATATCTTTTTGTTTTTCATTATCATTTTTAATATCTTTTTGTTTTATTATTTCTTTCTTTTTTATTATAATTTTTTTTAATAAATTATTTTTAAATTGTGGAACATTCATTTCAGTTTTTAGACTAAATATGTTACTTTCATTTGTAGTATAAATAAAATAATTTTTACTTTTTATAAATTTTGATATTTGATTACTTGGATTATTTGGATTATTAATTGTAGTACTTAAACAATAATTGAATATAATCTCATATAATTGTTTATCATAAAAAAGTGAAACGTTATTAAAATATGACTTTATATGTATTCTTTTTCCTTCGATTTTAACACTTTTTATTGTAATATTATTTGGATTTAATCCATTATATAAAGATAATAAAGATTTATCCATATCTATTTTTCTTATTATAGTTTTAGCTAATTCATAATAATTATGATCAATTAAATATTCATTATTTATTATATTCATAATTTTTGTATTATCTTTTAATAATTCATTACCAATATAGTAATTCAAGTAATAAGGATTATTAATTTTATTATTTATTTTAACCAAGATATAATTAAAATTAAAATTTAAATCTTTTAAAATTTTTTTAATATCATAATCTAAATCAGTTATAAAACAAAATACTATACTTTTAAAATTTATATTTACAAATAATGATTCTAAAAATATTTTTGTATATTCTAAATTATTATTAAGATTGATTATTGTACCAAAATAATATTTTGTATTATTATCATAATTATTATAAATATATTCTATAATATTATTCTTTTCTAAATTATATTTTTTTTTATAATTTGTAATTAACTTATTAATTTTCATATAATAATCCATATTATAATATACTATATTTTTAGAAATTAAAAAATAAATTAAGATTAATATTATTTTATTTATATTCTTTTAAATTAATGATAAATTTATATTTTTACTCTAAAAATTTATTAAGTAAAAATAAAAATGCTTCTGGTTCGGCTGTAATGAGAAGTAATCAAATTTACAATAACATAAAAAAAAGATTTAAATTCATAAATTGTTATATAACATTAGATTATTTAAATATAAAAGATTCAGCAATTATTTTTGTAAAAGATAATTTTGATTTAACATTAGATATATTAAAAACCGTTAAACAAAATAATAATACTATTATTTTTGATATTTTAGACTTGTATGATACTGAAAAAAATGATTTACCAGATTTAATTGAAACAGGATATATGGAATATATTGATATTTTAATTGTAAATAACTATTTTATGCGTAAAAAATATTATAGATTAAATAAACCTATATATATTATTCCTCATCATTATGATGAAAGATTATCTAAATATCCAAATCCCCCAAAATGTGAAAAATTACAATTTATTTTTAATGGAGAATTAGGAACTTATAAAAATAATTGTCTTTATATTGAGCAATTAAAAGATAAACATAATATTAAAGTTTGTTCGAACTTTATTGAATTTATTCAAAAATATAATAAAAAAAATTATTGTTATTTAAGTATTCGTAAAGAAAAATCATATGAATATAATTATCGTCCTTTAATGAAATTAGCTCATGCTGCAGGTACTGATTCTAATATAATTATTACAAAAGATAAATCTGTTATTGATTTTATTGATTCTGATTATCCTTATTTATTAAAAGATTCAAGACTAGAAACTGTAGAAAAAATGATACAATATGTAAAAGAAACATTTAATACTGATATTTGGTGGAAAGGAAGAAGTATGATGAATGAATTAAAAAATAGATTAGATATAAATACTATTGTTGGATATGATTACATGAAAATAGTAAATTATTTAGAAAAACCAATAAAATTAAATGTAAAATATAAAATATGTTTTTGTACAGCTTATTTTGGCAATCCTGAATATTTTGAATTATCCAATAATTTTACAAGAATTCCTGAATATGATTATTTTTGTTTTACAGATATAAAAAAAAGTTATTTAGGAGAACAAATATGGGATATAATTGAAATAAACAAAGATAAATTTAAAGAATTAGATAATTGTAATGTTAAAATATCAAGATATTTTAAATTTGTAGTATGGAAATATTTAAAAGAAGTAATGAATAAAGATTATGATTTTATATTTTATTGTGATCATTATTTAAGTCCTAGTCCAGATGTAAATTGGTTAAAAATTTGTGATAAATTACATAAATCAGAATTAGGATTTATTCAATATGAACATAAAAGATATTATAGTGGAATAAAAAAAGATTTGGAAATGATTGTTATAAATAAAACTGAGACACAAGAAACAGCAGATTTAACAAATAAATATTTTAAAAAAATGGATAAAAATATTTCTTTAGATACACCACAATATTTTGAAAATACAGTATTAGGTTATCAATGCTCTTTAAAAAAAGTAAAAAAATTTACTCAATTATTTTGGCATCATTATTCTAAAAAATTTCCTTCATTCAGAGATCAACCATTATGGAACTATCTATATTTATTTAAAGACATATATCCTTATGTTGATAATAACTTTAGAAAATATTTTAATGGAGAAAAATTAATTTATAGAGATATGACAAATTATTAAAATTTCATTAAAAAATCATTTACTGATAATAAATTCAATAAATTAATTCTATCTTCATCTAATAAACCATATGTTAATTTACCAGGTTTAGGATAACATACTTGATTTCCTTTTTGTATAATTCCCAGTCCCCAATCTGAATTAACTACACACATTTTTAAATTACTATTATTCATTCTTAATTCAGCATATGACCTCCAAACAGTACCATTCCATTCTAAATAAGAACCTCTTGAAAAAATATTTTCTCTTTGATAATATTTTGCTGGCGGATTAACATCTTTTAAAATAATAAATCCATTATTATTCAATCTTTTCAATGAATTTTTAATATCTTTGGTAACTTGTTTTTCTAATTTATCTCCATCAATAAATATTATATCAAATTTTATATCATCTTCTTTAATAAATTCAAAATATTCATCACTTGTCATTAAATAAATATTTTCTCCTTTACAATCTGATGTTGGTTCATGGTCAATACCTATTTTTCTTTTAATATTTATTTTATTAAAATTAACTCCTTCTCCTATTCCTATTTCTAAATATTTTTTTAAATTAAATTTATGTATTAAATGATTTATTAAAGAAGTTCTTGATATTTTATCAATACCATATGAAAAATTATAATTACCTAATTCACCTCTTATATTTCCTTTTTTTAAGATTTCAGTTCCAAGTATATATTTACCATTATGTCTAGCACCACAATCATCTTTATGTTCTTTAAACGGTAAATGTGCATAAGGATAAAAATATTTTTTTGTAAATTTGTTTCTTAGTGGATTACACCATCGTCTTGCACCATTATAGTAAAAATAAACATATTGCATTTGTCTATAAATAACACTAAATTGATCACAAAATTTATCAGCATCTTTCATAACTGAAATTAATAGAGTATCAAATATTATTTTTTTGTTATTCTGAAATTTATTAAAATTAAAGTTTAAATCATTAAATTTTATATAGTTTTCTGGATTATTTATATTATTTTTTATAAATTTTTCTGATTCTTTATCTAATTCACCAATTTGAATAATTTTTGATTTTTTATTAATAATAAATGATAGTAAAATAATATTAATATTACTTTCATTTTTCAAATCTTTATTTGAAGTGATAGATTTATAATATTTTATATTATTTGGAATAGGTATTAAATTATTATTCATAATTATTAAAAATAAAAAAATAAAATATTTATAAATATATATGAAAATATATTTAGGTTATAATGAAAATAATTGTTCTAGCATAAAAAATTATAATTTATATAAATTATATTTTGAACAAAATAATATTAAATATAATACTGAGAAATTAAATACTCATGATTTAAAATCTTATTTTAATCTAAATTATTTAAATATTAATATTAATTTATGTCTTCCATATTTATTTGGTATTAATAATATAAATAAAAAAACATTAATGTATATTGATGTTAATTACAGATTAATAAAAAACATAGAGGAAATAAAAAAAAAATATTGTGATACAGATAAATTATTTTATTATGTAGTAAATGATAATTTTGAAATTAAATTTTTATTAATAAATACAAATCATCCACAATTCGTAAATATGAATATAGTAAATTTACATAATTTAGAAAAAGAAAAAATAAAAGAAATTATCTATAATAATAATTCAAATATTCAAAGAATTTCATGTGAAGAAATATTTTATGATAATGATAATGAAACAAAAAGAAAAAATAAATTAATAAATAATTTAAATGCTTTTGAAAAGAAAAAATTAAATTTTATAAAAAAACAAAATATTTTATATGTTACATCATTTAATAAAAAATTATATAATGATTATGGAAAAGATTTTTTAAAAACTTTTAATTTTGAAGGTGATTTGGTTTTATTTAGTGAAGAAGATATGAATTTTATTCACAATGAACTAAATA
>TARA_B110000483_G_scaffold68665_2_pt1 | contig 16675 bp, 15 predicted proteins | sample TARA_B110000483 | Tara Oceans TARA_B110000483 (sample SAMEA4398176) | marine metagenome | biome: Polar Biome; feature: [SRF] surface water layer (ENVO:00010504); material: water (ENVO:00002006), including particulate matter (ENVO:01000060) such as... | depth 5 m
CCACTGGATAATGGGTATATAACACCCGAGGATGATTTTATTTTTGAAGACGCTACAAATAAACCTATAAATTCTTCACATATGATTAGTGGAAAATATTATACTGAAAATCAAAAAAATATTATGGAATCGTGGGGACTTTTATTAGATGGTAAATACCGCGAAAATCCCCAAGACGCAGGTGTATTAAATTATATAGAAAAATATACAAGGACCGCCGGAAACAGCAAAGATGGTATATATTGTTATAATTTTTGCTTAAATAACAATGTTGGTGAATATCAACCAAGTGGTGCTATGAATTTAACTAATAGTAATAAAATACAATTTGAATTAGGATTAATTATACCACCTATGGACGCTTGTGCTCAAGTGATTACTGTATGTAATGATGCCGGTGACATTATTGGTATTGATAAGACCCGCGATAATATATATGAATACACTTATGATTTAACAGTTCTTGAAGAGAGATATAACGTATTAACTTTCTCAGCTGGTAATGCCGCGTTGTCGTATGCGCGATAAATATAAATATTTATTATTATTTATATTTAATTATCTAAACAATTGTCAAAAAGAATACGGTGTTGGTCCACAGTATGTGAACTTATCGTTACCTGTAACCTCATAAAAACAATCATGAGTATCAGTATAATCGTTTATTATATTACTTTCATTAGATAACTCAATAACTGTGGGTGCTGTTCCTGTATCTGTGGTTGATGTTCCCTTTGTTACAATTGCATTCTCTTCTACACTTCCAGATGTTAGTGTGAAATTAGTGTCAATACTATAATCATTTAATCCGTTTTGTTGTAATTTATTTATATAATTATCATTATTGTCCACTTCAAATATGGAGTAACCACATCCTTCACAGCAATCGTCATATTGACAAGATAAATCAACTACATTCTTATTATCATTTTGACAAACGAACGGACAAACTTTTATTTTTATAGTGGTTTTATTATTTATAACTTCTTCTACCGGCATACAATTCCCTTCTTTTTCTATCAAATAATCACTACTACTACTACTATTATTATTATAAACTTTTGGTGCTCTACAATCTTCAGCACATTCATTGTCTGGTTTACCACAAACTGAGACCGGACACGAGACATCATATTTAACTCTGTAATTGTTATTATTGATATAATCGCTATCAAAATTAGTAGGTTGCCATAACTCATCATAACCAAAAGCACGAATGTATGAATTTCTTAACTCGAGACTTGGCATTGACAAATCGTCTAAATTATTATAACCTGATTCTCCTAATTTATCACTAATTTGTTGTTCAGTCTTTAAAATATTATTAACACTACTATCTGAAGTATAATCTTCATACATTTTATGTTTACTACATGTTGTTGAATTGTCAAATTTTCTCTTATATTGAGCGTAACTGTCTGCCTCATTAAACCCTTCTTTAATAGGATTATTAAATAATGAATAAATTAATGTAAATAGTATAATTAAAATACAAATTAAAATATTTTTATATTTGAGTTGCATACTATATAATTTATTATAAGATAAAATAAATTTTTCATTAATATAGATATATTATATATAGATATGGAAGATATCTTATCAGAATTAGGCTTTGATTATGAAGAAATAATGAATGTAGATTCCGATTATTTTAGTGGTATATTTAATGCTTTTAAAACAGGTAGTACAACAATATACACAGACAATACTACTGAATATTATGTTAAAGACAATAGCAATATTGTAGAAGTTCGAAAAGATTCGGAACTAACTACACCGATAACTCGCGACGATTTTGAAAAACTAGACGAAGATATTAATTGGGACTCCACTACTAATGATATTGTCGACAGAGCAAAAGAGGAAGCAGATGAATTTAAAGCAAGTAAATGGGGAACTTTTTTTCTTGGCTGTGGCACATCACTTATATTTGTTACATATATAGCAATAGTATGTGCCAACTTTATATATTTTTCTAAATTACCAATTAATATAAGTATTGGCGAAGAAACAATTCATACATTTTTTCCTATTGCCAATGAAAGTTCTTTTATATCTAAGTTTTTTTCCCGCCCTGTTAGTGATAGAGACTTTGGCGAATATAGATACGGAACTGCGGAAAATATAGAAACAAGTAGCGGTGCAAAATTAAGCAGATTATTAATACCACCCGTTGGTTCATCAGACGGATCGTGGTATCTTAGATTTCCATACAATTTAATAGAATTTGGTGACTATGATTATGAAAACGCAAATTTTCTTAAAGCACATTTTTACGCTAGATTAGCATGGTTAGGTAGAAGTACAGCAGTCTTTTACATATTTTGTAGAAAAATTTGCCAACTTATATTTACAGGGGTTAGTAGAGTTGGTAATTTTTTAAAAATATTAATTGCTATTTCTGTAATAGGCTTTGTATTATTTGGCCTAGACTTATATACCATAATGACTAAGAATAGAGATGATTCGGGTTTCATATCTAATTTTAGATATTTATATAATATATTATTTAATAATTTTTCAATCATTGCAATGGTTACATTTATTATTATTAGTATTACACAAATCAGATTTGATATACAGCGAAATTTCATGGGAATAATCTTGTCTATTCTTTCGGCATTTACATTAGACCCTATTGTGCTTTTTATCTTTGCTTTTGGTGTTGGATCTTATGCTTTACCCACACAGTTTATAGCTACATTTGTATTACCATTTAACGGAATTGTCAATTACGATAAAATTAGGAACATTATTGACGGTATTAAAGGATCATTAGGAATAATATATGCTGCTCTGTGTCTAATGTTAGCTAAAATATATTTGAATGATAATATATTTACTGGTATGTTGTTAGTAGTCATACTATATATTATAGTTCAAATTGTTAATTTTATTAGATGGATGTTCAAATCTATAAATACAAAATTTTTATAATTATGTTATATTATATATAATTATGACTTCCTCTACTTCACATAATAATGATGTAGAAAGTGAAGAAGATAAAAAAAAAAATATAGATATAATATTTGCCATATTTATAATATTAATAACTACATATGGTTTAGTCATTATATCACCACATCTTGATATGATTAAAGGTACTGGAAATTTGCCTTTTGACATTATCCCCGCGCTTGCGACAATCCTTATTTGTATAGCTGCTATAGGAGTAGGAATAAAGAAATTTGATTTAACAGGGGCAATAAAAACAAACATGGACAACACAAAGAAAAGTAATTTTGGTTCTTTTTTTCTTTTCACAGTGATTTCATTTGTTCTTATTTACATTAATGGTTTACTAGACGCCAATATGCTTTTTTTTTCTAGACTAAGTAAAACAATTGATACACAAGAAGATACTTTACATACATATTTCCCAATAGGTTCAGGTGGATGGTTAGATTTTATTCCACGACCATCAGAGAGTGATGATTTCGGTGAATATTTCTACGGATCTACGCCCGTAGAAACCAAATATGGTGGACAATTAAAAAATATTTGTATACCACCTACGGGATTTAAAGATAATATTTTTTCTCGATTTCCATACAATTTGATGGATTTTGATCCCGATTCAATAGAAGGAGGCGGATTTTATGCTTTTATTAAAAAATATGTATATTATAGACTCTCGTGGTTTGGTAGAACCGTTGCTTGTTTTTATATTATTCTAAGAAAATGTATACATAAATATTTTCACGCATTAAAATATTTAATAGATTCCAAAAATCCTACTATAAAATTTGTTGCAATAATACTACTTATCTTATTGTCACCTTTAAAAATTTATATGTTAAGTTTTCTGCTACAACAAACTTTAATTATGCCTCTGATATTATTATGTTCTGCGATTCAGATTAAATGGAACGAAATAACACTTATGACATTTCCCCTTACTTTTATAGCGAGTTTGTTTGACCTTATTGTATTATTGATCACTACGCCCGGTATTATGACTGGTTTGTTTATACAATATTTTTTTACGTTTATATTACCATTCAATTTGATATATAACATAAAATCATTAAACATATATATAAAAGAATTGAAACCTGTTATTTCTGTATTTTTTCTTGTTTGTGTGTTTGCATTCTCTATTTCATATTTAAACCCTAATATTAGTATGGGTGTTGCAATGTTATTAATACCTATTGCCATATATAATCTTATACAAAGTTTAGTAATATTACCGAAAATATTTTTTCTCAATGCATAAAATAGTATTACAATATAATGAAATATATTAATTATTATATAAAAAAAATTTATTATAATAATTAATGAGCTTTTTAACAGAAGAACCATTTGTTAGTATATGTACCCCAACATTTAATAGGAGACCTTTTATTCCATACACTATTAAATGTATTGAAAGCCAAGATTATCCAAAAAATAAAATAGAATGGATTATAATAGATGATGGAACCGATAAAATAGAAGACCTCGTAAAACATTTATCGTATGTAAAATATTATAAATACGATAAAAAAATGTCACTTGGAGAAAAACGCAATTTAATGCACAAGAAGTCAAAAGGGGAAGTATTAGTTTACTTTGACGACGACGACTTTTATCCTCCAGATAGAGTTTCGCACGCGGTCGAAACATTAGTCAACAACCCACAGGCCTTATGTTCGGGAAGTAGCGAAATTTATATTTATTTCAAACACATTAAAAAAGTATATAAATTTGGTCCATATGGTCCTAATCACGCAACGGCTGGAACCTTTGCTTTTAAGAGGAAATTATTAGAAATTAGTAGTTATGATGATAATGCTGCCATTGCCGAAGAAAAACAATTTCTTCAAAATTATACTATTCCTTTTGTTCAACTTGATCCTATGAAAACTATTTTAGTTTTTTCTCACGACCATAATACTTTTGACAAACGTAAACTATTAGAAAACCCGCACCCAGATATAGTAAAAGAGACCAATTTAGAAGTTGATTTATTTATAAAAGACGAACATACTCGCGAATTTTACGTAAATAAAATAGATGCTTTATTAAAAAATTATGAACCCGGACTTCCCAATATGAAGCCAGATGTATTGGTACAAATTATAGAAATAGAAGAACGAAGACGAAAAGACGCTGAAAACAAATTGAGAGAAATAGCTTCTAAAAATAGTGGACGTATTGTAATAAAATCTGGAACTGAAGAAGCAAAAGAACTATCTAATGATGAGGTCGTTAATTTATTAAAACAACAACAATCAAATATCAATACATTAATAGCGGAAATAAAAAATAAGGATGAAATAATTACAAGGTTATTAAATAATAAAGAAAATAATTTAAATATATTACCGAACGAACCCGGTAATAATATAAAATTAAATATTAGTGAGAAAAATACTAAAACATTAGAACAAATTAATAATATTAATTAGAGTTAAAAGCCTCTAAAAATTTGTATATACGCTTTATATCTAATTTATTTATTTCATGATGCTGTAATAAGTTATATATTTCATCATCAGTTTTGGTAATTTTCAATTCTGTAAAAAAAGCAAACATGTCTTTTATATCCATATTTAATTTTTGACATAATTCCTGAATAAATATTGAATTATTATATTCTGTACTATATTTTGTTAATACTTTTGTAAATCTAATTTCATTTTTATTATATTTTTTATTTGTAATATTATTATGAAATATCATATTGTTATTGAACGTTTTTATTAATGAACTCATCTCGTTGAATTGCCATATTTGTTTTTGAAAAGTTATTCTATCTATATAATCAGCAAAACATATATTATCCAGCATTTTTTTATAAACAGGAAATGCGGTTTCTTTATCGGTGTTAGTTAATATATCAATTATATTTTCATGCCACAATAATCCTACTATTGTTCTATCTGTATCATTCATAACTGTTAAATGTTTATTTAACGAATAGTCGTTTTTTAATAAATTTTTAGTGATTGTTTTTGTATCTTCGTTAAATGATTTCGGCTCTAATATATTTTTAATTATTTCGTTTTTTAATATGCTTTGGTGATTTACGTATATATCGTATAATATTTTCAACTTTCTTAAATCACCCGTAATATACTGGTTTATATTTGTGTTTAGTTTGTTGTCAATATTAGGCATACATATGCTTATAATTTTATCAATTTGTGCGTTGGTTGGTGTTTGTAATTCAAATGTATTACACACCTTCATTAATTCTTTTATTTTCTTATCAATATGATAATTACTAATACAAATAATAGGAATATTTGTTGAATTTTCTTCTTTTTGTTTTTTTGTTTTTTTTGGCCTTATTTGTTTTATTAATGTGTTGATTCCTCCTTTATCGCCATTATTCATTCCGTCAATTTCATCCATTATGATTGCAATTGGCTTTTTTTTCTTATTGAATAAGCTAATAATATTTGTATCAGACATTTTTGTCGTTGTTATTGTGTCAATAACTAATTTATTTCTAATATCACCAGCATCATAAGATATTATGTCATAATTTAATTCTTTTAAAACATTATTTATAAATGTAGTTTTACCACTACCCGGGGTGCCATATATATATATACCTCGTTTAATTGTTAAATCTGTTTTATTTTTTTCGAAATTTATTAGTATATTTTTAATATTTGTTACTATATTCTCTCTATCAAGTATTTTATTAATGTCTATAGAATTCATTAATAAATACTATTTTATATATTTATATTACATTGATAAATATTAAGTTATGATTTTATACAGTTTGGTGGATTAATATATCAGTATATTCGTGTTAACAAATCATCGCATAACTTATTAAATAATATTAAATCCATTTATAATATTTAATAACAATTTAAATCTGCTTCTGGATTATTTGTTACACCATCCCATGTTCTCTTACAATTGGTCGCCCACTTTTTTTTTTGACATAAGCCACCTACACCTTTATATTTGGAGTCACTGTTGTCAAATATGTTACAGTTACCGTCGCTGTTAGCCAAATAATCGTCCTTTATATTACAAATGTAATCTATTTTGCCATTAGGATCTATATTTTCTTCCACAGTATAAAAATCAGGACAATCTGAAACTACAGGTGGAAACGACGCATTTTTTTTCTGATTTCTTAAAGCTATACCAATCATAGTTAATGAAACAATTAGCAACACAGTTGCTACCATTATTACTATTCTATTAAAAGACATAAAGTAGAACATTATATATTAAATATGTATTATTTTTTCTGTTAAAGTATTATAATGAATTACAATAAAAATAAAGATATAAATATTGATAAATTTGGACCAAATAAAACCGCAGTTTTTTTTTTAAGCGATAAGGTGCCTCTCGAACATGTAGTATCTTTTAGAGATGCCTTGACAAACGAAAAATGTAATACAACAAATACGTTATATGATTTGTTTTTTTCAGAAAAAAATATACAGACTTTACAACAACATATAACACAAGGTGTTTCTCAATTGTCTAATAACAAATATAATGTTAATAACCAAAGTATAAGCGAACTAAAAATAATTATGAATAGCATTTATGTTGAACATTCACGTAATATATATGACAATAAAGATAACATTATTGTTAAGTTAAATACTTTAGTTTTACAATATTCAATTCCTCAAATTATAACAGAAATAGAAAGTAATATTAAATATAGACGCGATATTAATAATCTGGCAGTTCCAATGAGCCATCCTATTTTACTATCTAAAAGTAAACAACTACAGCAAAAAATGTGGTTCTAGATACTAAACACTCTATTAAATCATTGTTAATTTTTAATATTAAATTTAATAATTTATTATTAAATTTAATAATTTTAATTTTGATTTTTAATTTTTAATTTTGATTTTTAATTTTAATTTTTAATTTTGATTTTTTCTTAGTTTTAGTCTGTTTGGATAAATTATAATTTATAAACAAATTATTCAATTCTTCGAGCCACATTGTTTTAATGTCTTTATTATTTAGGGCATTCAATTCTGTAATTTTATTTTCCTTTTCTTTTATTAATTTATCATAATTTTCCTTACTAACACTATCCATCGGCAATCTTACTAAATATTTGAAGTCTTCGTCATTATCTATCATATCATATTTTTCTTCTATAAGAAGATTTTTAATATTGTCTTTTGTTTTACGCCTTAAATCTATTTTGTCGTTTAATAGTTCACTAATAAATCTTCCCTTGTTTGTCAGTAATTTAACATGTTGGTTCAAGATTCGTATTTGATGATTTTTACGATCATTATATACTTTCATTCTTACCTTCACGTAATTATCAATTATTTCTGTTACATTGTTATACTTTTTTAATTTTTCATTTTCATCAAACATATGCATATTATTTGTTGTCTTTGTTACATATATTTTTAATAGTTTTTCTAAAGCATTACAATTATAATCACTTTGTTTTTCTTGTAGCTCAGTCATTTTACCTTCATTAAATGTTATGGTTATGTCCACATTAACGTCTGTGCTCATATCAATGTAATCTTTTACATAGTTTTCTTTTTTTGTTTTCTTCTTATCGTTATCAATTAAATCTTCGATATATTTTTTATAATCATCAGTCCAAATACCAATTGGTAACTCGGTTACGCGAATCGTTTTATTATCTATAACTTCGTAAGTTCCTTTAATCAGCCATTTGTTATTATCTATTTTTTCAATAGAACCTTTAAACCCTTCATAATATGGTTCCAATGTAGGTAAATCTTTGTCGCTAATATAACATTGAATATAATTTATTAATTCATTTGGATTATAACATAATATTTCAGTACTAAATCCTGTTCCAATCCCTTTACTACCATTTACTAAAATCATAGGAATAATTGGGACATAATAAATTGGTTCTACCGGAGTCCCGTCATCATCTAAATACTGTAACACGCTATCATCTTCTTCGGGATAAATCATGCGTGTTAATTTATTTAAATTTGTGTGAATATACCTTTCTGAAGCGGAATCACTTCCACCTTGTAAACGTGTTCCAAATTGTCCATTAGGTTCAAGCAAGTTAATATTATTAGACCCTACAAAATTTTGCGCCATGCCGACAATTGCTCCGTTCAAACTAGCTTCGCCGTGATGATAACAACTTAGTTCAGAAACAGAACCACTAAATTGAGCTACCTTAATTTCATTGAATAATTTTCTTTTGAAAGATGTATATAAAATTTTTCTTAAACTCGTTTTTAATCCATCAACTAAATTAGGAATAGACCTGTCGCAATCATATTTCGAAAAATGAATCATTTCGCGATGGATAAATTCAGAATACGAAATACTTTCCTTATTTGTATCTAGAAATAGACGTCTGTCATAATTTTCTAACCACGTTTTGCGGTCATCGGCGCGTTTCTTATTAAAAGCCATATCTACCGCATTGCTACAATTTTCGTTTTCTTTCACAAAATTTACTACTTTCTTTTCTTTAAAATATTCTTTGAATTCTTTACTGGTCGATGTACCTAAACCCTTGTAATATTTAATTTTCCACCCTTTTTTATCATTGCTATTACACCAATTATCCCATTCCCCGTCATTGTAAAATTTCAATTCGTTGTTTCCTTTTCTTGCTTTTAAAATAGGCGTATTCATAAAACCAACAAAACCATCTATTTCTAATAATGAATTCCATTGAGAATCGAACAAATTGATACCTAATCCCTTAATGTGACTACCATCTAAATCTTGGTCAGTCATAAATAATATTTTACCATATCTTAGTTTTGTCTTTACCATTTCATCGGTATATGTTTTTCCTGTTTCAATGCCCATTATTTGTTTAATTTCACATATCTCTTTATTGTCTAAAATGCGCTTTTGAGTTTCTCCTCGAACATTAAATAATTTACCTCTCATTGGGTAGACGCCTATGAGATTTCTATCATCTTTATTTAAACCTGAAACAATACCCGCTTTTGCGGAATCGCCTTCACAAAATATTATGGTACATTTACTACTTTTATTTGTTCCGGCAAAATTTGCATCAATTAGTTTTGGTATTCCTCTAATACTTTTTGTTTTACTTCCATCGCTTTTTTTAGCTGCTTTATTCTCTTTTACTTCTGTAAGCGCACACGCATTATCCATAACTCCCATTTTTGCTATTTTTTCAATAAATTTATCACTGACATTACATGTTGAACCAAAAGTGGATGACGGAGTATTCATATAATCTTTTGTTTGGCTATCAAAACAAGGATTATTGATATCACATCTTATAAATAACATAATTTGTTCTTTAATCGTGCTTGACTTTACATCTATCTTTTTCTTTTTTTTAATATATGTTGTTAATTTCCTAATTATTTGGTTTAGTATATACTCAATATGTTTGCCGCCTTTGCCCGTGTATATTCCATTCACAAATGAGACTTGTGTAAATTCTTCATTAGGAGCCATACATACAGCATATTCCCATCGTTCATTTGCTACTTCATATATTCTTTGTTTATCAGTTTTACTACCAATATACATATCTACGTATTGTTGAAAATTATTAACCGGAACAATTTCATTATTATATTTAACTTTTACTTTTTTGTCCGTAATTGCTGCTATGTCATAGACTCTTCTTTTAAATAATGCAATCATTTCCTTCGATAATCCATTAATTCCAAGTCTTTTATAATCAGGTTTAAATGTTACTTGGGTATAAGGTTTATTTTTATTGGATGTTATTTTAGGGTTTTCAATTACATTTAAATTATTTCTAAAATTTTGAACATATTTTAATCCTCGCACGTGATCAATTGTTTCAACTGACCCCCACTCAGACCAAATTAAAACAAGTTTAAAACCAAAACCATTTTTCCCACCAACTATTTTTTGTTCATCTTTATTGTAATTTGTTGACGTTCTCAAATGACCAAATACCATTTCAGGTATCCATAAGTCATGTTCAGGGTGTTTTTCAACATCAATGCCATTACCGTCATTTTTAATCGTGATTACACCATCGTCGCTAATATTTACACTAATTTGACTAACACCTATAGTATTTGCCATACAATCATTTATTGCTTGATTCATTCTAACATAATGATCTCTACTATTAACAATACCCTCGTCAAACAGTTTGTACAAACCAGGTATTACATTAATTTGTTTTGGTTCGATTGTATTGGTTTTATTATTAAATATATACGTATCATATTCCGTCTGGGTCATAGACCCAGTATATGTATCTGGGTTGTCCAACACATGTTGTTTATCGGTTTTTTTTTGATAGGTTTTAGCTAAATTAGACATAGTATTATTAATAATTATATAATCTCTATATTCTTTCAATTTTTAAAATAATATATTATATAATGTCATCATACAATTCATACAATCCCGCGCGCCTTGATTACACAAAATGTAGTAAATGTCCTAAAAAAATTATACCCAAGATTGATATTAATAATAGCAATACCCAAGTAAATTTATATACATTTGCATTGAATTCGCATAAAAGAAAGACCATTTTTCAAAACGTAGATTTGAATGAGTTTAATAGTTCAGTAGGTGTAAGCCCGCCATTAAATAGATTTATATAATTTGAAATTTATTTTTTTCTAAGAGAATTATATAATGGTTAAAAAGGTAACAAAAAACACAAATGGTGTATACGTCGTAAAGGGGCAAAAATATGGCAAACTTATTGGTTCACGAGCAGAAGTATATCACAAAACTGCGTTTAAAACACCCGGAGGTTTAGAAAAAAAAGATCTTATTATGAATAAAAATGGTCGCATTGTATCACTCAAGAAACATAAAACAGCTAAAAAGGAAAAAAGATTAGAAAAACACGGGTACTTCACTAAAAAGGGAACATTTGGATTTATTAAAAAAAATGGTAAAACTAAAAAACGCAAAACACGCAAGCGTTAATTGTCGGTAAACCATGTTTTGCTGATTATATGGTGCTCATCTATGTAATTATATATTTCGTCTTTAGCAACTTTTTCAAAATAATCTTTACTTACTATTAAATTATTTTTTTTGTTAGACAAATAATAATGATATATATCTGTTATTGATTTAACACGATAATCAGTATTTGTAGCGATTAAATTGAGTATTTCATTTTTGAATAGTATGATATAATCATATACTTCTTGTTTTTTATTCCACATATTACATTTAACGTTGTGTATATATTTATCATTATCTATATTTACACTTGGATATAAATGTCTTATTAATTCTAAAAAAAATTTATCTTCAAAGTTGTCGTATTTTTTGTTTATATTTTTAAATAATTTACAAATTTCTTCTACTTCATACATATCGTCATCTTCAAAAATATTATTATCCCAGTATTTTTTAAAATCAACAACTATGGGCAATATCATGCATGTAACATTTTTAAAATTATTTTCAGAAAATGCTAATTTTTCTTTTAGTTTGTTTAACAATGTGTCGTGAAATAAAATATGTGGTAATTGTTTATCTTTTAAATATTTTTTCCATATAAATAGCATATTTTTAGAGCTGATTATACTGTTTGGACATTTTTCAATATGTCTGTCAATGAAATCATCTACAATTTGATTTGAAGAATTTTTATGTAAATAATAACTGTGATTTATTAAGTATTTTTCATTACACTGATTTAAAAAATTATCTGCGGTCTTATATCTCACTGAATAATGAGAACATACACATATTATGTCGAGTATATATTTTGAAAAATAATCGGGAATATTTATATTTTCTATATTTTCATTATTAATGTAAAGTATTCTACATATTTCAAATTTGTGATCGTAAATTTTATATTTAATATTATTGAATAGATTTATTGTTCCAAAATAGGTATTTATCTGTAGATTTAATTCGTTTAAAATTTTTTTAAAACCAACAGAGCAGTAATATATATTATTGCTTTTATTGTGTATTATATCTCCTATGACAGTTAAAAAATATTTAACATGATTGCGTGAATTAAAAAAAGGTAACAACATTTTCAATACATATTGAATTGTGCTTGATTCGGGAATGGTAGATAAAGGGCTTTTTTCTTTTATTTTTTTTAGTATATTTATTTTTATTTTATGTTTCCAACTACTTAATTCATTGTTCTTATTTATATTGGTCAATATTTTATATAATATATTATCTTCACTATCTGCAAGAAAATGTAATTTATCATAATAAATAAACAGGTCATTTTGGCTACAATAATAATAGTTATTTGCTAATAAAAATTTATTTATAAAATCATAACTATTACTTGCCAATTCTTCTTTTCTTTTAAGACGTTCAATATTATTTTTGTCTGCATTTTCAAGCAATGTTGGCAATGTATTTTCAATATAGTTTATTAATCGCCCCATTACATAGACATTATCTTTATAGTCCTCTATTAAACAATCTATTTTATTATGCAAATTACCGTGTAAATCGTGAGTCATACAATTATTATTTTTATATTTTTATATAGTTAATAATTATTATTATTATTCTCACGTCCATAAGTATTTAAAGATTTTATCAATATAATTACTTATATGTCCGAGATATCTTCACATCAAACCGGAAATAGTAAAAATATATTAGTTATCCAAACCGTACAAATTGCGCCTTTTCGAACTCTAATGACAGCATTGAAAGATATATTATTGGAAACAAATATAACATTTACACCAGAAGGAATTAAAATAATAAATATGGATAAATCGCATACAATTTTAGCTCATCTTTGTTTGTATGCGAAAAATTTTGAGCATTTTGAATGTAATCAGCCAAAAATAGTTATTGGTGTTAATATGTTTCATTTATTTAAATTAATAAATACTATAGATAATGATGATACATTAACTATTTATATTGAACAGGATGATTACACTGATGGGGTTGTCCAATATTTAGGGTTAAAATTTGAAAATGGAGATATCAAGCAACAAAAAATACAAAAACTACGTTTAATAGAACCAGAAAGCGATGAATTAGAAGTACCAGATGTCAGTTTTTCTTCTGTTTTAAATCTACCTTCAAGTGATTTTCAAAAAATAATACGCGACCTTTCGTGTATATCTGATAAAATAGAAATAAAATCGGTCGCTACAAGTGAAGGAGCTGAGCTTATTTTCAAATGTTCTGGTGGTTTTGCTCAGGCAGAAGTTAGAAGAGCAGAATCTGACCAAAATATGAAATATATTAAAAAACAAAAACCAAGTAATATAATTCAAGGCGAATTTTCTTTGAAAAATTTAAGTTATTTTATAAAATGTACTAACTTATGTAATTCTATTGAAATATATCTAGAAAACGATTTACCGCTAATTGTCAAGTATAATGTTGCTTCTTTAGGTGAAATTAAATTAGGACTTGCCCCATTACCTTCATCATAATTTAATTATTAAAATAATTAAATTATATGTTTTTTAAATAGGCACCCAACAGAGTTTAATCCTACTACATTTTTTATTTTATCAGGATTCTGGTTATTACAATTAGAAATCCATATTTTAATTATACAAAAATTCCTTTTTGGTGATATTGTTATTCCATTAATGTCTTTCATTAACGCCGCATCCTGTGTAAATGATTCTCCAATTAGAAAATAGGATGACTGTTTCCAGGTAGAAATAGTTATTTTGCTTGGGATCTTATAAGAAAAACATCCTCCGTTTTTATTTTTCACATCTTCCCAAATTGGTTTTATTCCCTTTCTCATTAAAAATAACATACAATTTTTTATCATTTTATCTGGTAAAATATCGTATAGAGTTAATGCCTCTTCAATTGTATTAAATGTCATTATTTCTTTATAACTATTTAAATTCCATGTTGTATCATGTGGTAAATGTCCCCATAAAGTCCAATAATCATTTAGTTTATGTGTTGAAACTTCTTTATTTGTATTATTATCCACATTATTAATGGATATTTCCATTATATACTATTTATAATATTATTTATATACTATTTATATATTTTATTTATTGTGTGATATTATTTCAAAATCGTCGTATAAAATCTTTACACTATCATTACTTGTTAATATATGGCTATCCATTTTATCATCAAAAAAACTTATTTCATAGTTTTCACTGTAAACTGTATTTAAAATATTATTACACCAATATTTTACAAAACTTTTGTCAAATAAAATATTGTCCACCATATAATAATTATTTTTTTTGAAATCAATCGCATGTATTTCTTCAACGTAAACATTGTTTAAATTATATACCTTGACAGATAGTTCAATTGCAAGAAATTTAACTTTACTAATTTTAAATTTATCGTTAACATCTAAAACATTATTAAATCTTAATATATAATTGTCATAAACAATATTATTATTTAGTTTCCATTCGTATAATATCATATCATAATTGTGGGTATATTCGTTTACATACATTATGTTTGTTTTTCTTACAACATTGCCTTTTTCTATAAACATAACGTTGGGTTCGTCTTTATTTTCAAAAATAGTTGTCATTATTGGAAGTATAATATTTGTAATTTTTTTTGAAACAATGGTGAGTTTTTTTTGTGCTATGGTTTTAGCTTTCATGTAATACCAAGAACATACTATTAATCTATTTTTGATATTGTTATTTCTGCTTATGTAATTATATAATATGTTGTTGACGTTATTCTTATTAATGTAATATAGAAAAACAAAGAAAAGGATATTAATTGTATAATTCATAATTATATTATAAATACGTATTTATATTATTATAAATAATATAGTATTGTTAATGCTAATTATATATTACTATTGGTAATGATATTGTTGTATGTGTGTATTGGCATTATTAACACTCTGGTTAGAGTTGGTGGTAGATGGAGTGTTATTTACACCTTGATTGACGCCGTTAATTAACCCCGCGGCACTAGCTTCATTGTTTTGTGTATCTATAGTGCTGGGTTGCTGTGGATTTGTCAAACACCCAGCGCCCGCACCGACTAAAGCTACACATTTATATTCAGTAGGACACCATACGGTATTACCTGGACAACCACTGTAGCCTGTCGCTGTCACATCACTAGTTGAGGCGCTTCCGCTTCCGCCACTAGTTGATGCGCTTCCATCGTTATCTGTATCTTGTATATTAACATCATCTGTTGTAGTTTGTGTATCAATTGATTCTGGAGCCAACGTATTTATTTTAGACGTATCTATTGTTTGTCCTACAATTTCAACACCATTTTCTTGATTAGATACTTCAGTTTCATCTTTTATTTTATAATACAAATATCCTGAATCTATTGACCAGCCAAGCGAAACTAATAACCACAGTGTTATTGTAGATAGTAATATAAATGGTATAAATACTATAATCCATGATAATATTCCTAATCCTGATTTACATAATAAATTCAAGATAACCGAAAATACGATCATTAAAGTAAACTTAATTAAGGCTGAATTATATAGCTTATTAAATAAATCTATTACTATATGTAATATCGTAAATCCAATGTATAATAAAGCAGGCGTACATAAATTATCGGCTATCATATATTATGTATTAATATTTTTTATTCAAATACCGCTTTACCATTTACAAATTTTCCTAAGATTTTACCAATATCGCCATTTGACAATACTTCATATATATCACCAGTTTCATCATCAGTAGTGTAGTAATCTTTAGTATTTATTGATACTTGGTATAGTTCTTCTTCTTCTTCTAATTCATCATCTTCTTGTTCTTCTTCTTCTAATTCA
>TARA_B110000483_G_scaffold111446_1_pt1 | contig 16599 bp, 9 predicted proteins | sample TARA_B110000483 | Tara Oceans TARA_B110000483 (sample SAMEA4398176) | marine metagenome | biome: Polar Biome; feature: [SRF] surface water layer (ENVO:00010504); material: water (ENVO:00002006), including particulate matter (ENVO:01000060) such as... | depth 5 m
CCTACAAGATCGGTTACCTCAGTTTTGGGAATTATTGGGTGCGTCGCGGCTTTCCAAATGCCGTTGATTGGAGTCACGCCAATGGCGTTCGAATCATGGATGATGGGAATTCTTTTTTGGTGAATTTCCGCCTGATTTCAGGCATAGCCAATGTAGACGTGTCCTCGCAGGAGATAAAATGGATGGTGATTTCTGAACCGGAATCTCTCGGGGAGGACATTGCGAAACGGGCGCTGAAACTGCCTTCGGATCAGAACTGGTTCTGGATGCCCCATGCGCCGTGGATTACGGAGCGGGGAACGCTGTTGATTTTTAACAACGACAATTTTGGTTCACGTCCGTTCGGCGACTTCAAGTCCCCATCCGCCATCCGCAGTCGCGCTGAGGAATACGCGATCGATTTGGAGGAAATGACTCTCGAGAAAATTTGGGAATCTCGTTTTCCGGAAGAAGAGCCGATGCGAAGCTGGGCCATGGGTAGCGTGCAACCCCTGGCAAATGGCAATACTTTGGTGGGCTATGGCATGCTTCTGCGACCAGAAGGGGTGGAGGACTTGACTTGGCCCCAGCGATTGGGGCATCCGGTATGGACTCAGATTCGTGAATACACGCATGAAACCCCCGCCTCTCTGGTATGGTCGTTGACGCTGCTACCCTTGACCGACTCCACCCCCATCGGTTGGTCCATCTACGGTGGGCAACGATTGCCCGCCTGGCCGGTCCCAAACGAATCGAGGAATTAGGGCCACTCCTCCGACCGGTCCCGCTGGCGCTCAACGTCGCGCCTAGTCACGCCGTGGAACGGGTGACCTTGAATTTACTCGGCCGGGGTCGTGGTGTAGATACGACTGAGCTGACGAAACAGGACTTCGAGCTGAGCGTAGTAGTCGTCGGCTTCGAGGGTCGCTTTCTGGGAGCGTAGGGCTTCTACGGCGGCTTCGAGTTTGTTCCGGGCCGCCCGTTGGGCGTCAGTTAGATTTTGTTCGGCGAGAGATGGGATGAGGCTGAGAAGGCGCGCGCGTTTACCGTCGGGCGACTGGGTGGGCTGCTCGGTTGTTTTGACGAGACGGGTGCCGTTGAACCAATCGAAGGGGGTGCCGCGACCATCGCCGTTATCATCGAGTAAGGCGTGCTCGGTGGAGAGGCGTTCGTTTTCGTCGTAGTAGAGTTCGGTTTTATTGGCGGCGGAAACAAATGCTTCGAGGACGGATGTCTGGCCATCGCGGTCGATGTCCGCGTCGGGGTTGGAGACGGCGGTGGCAAAGCGTTCGCCGAAGCGAGCGTAGTTGATCTCGTTGGCGTTTTCAGTAGCGGTGATGACGATGCGATTGGGTCCGGACAGGGCGTTGAGGAAGGGAGCGCTGGCGGAACCGCCGTGCACGATGACCATGGGGCGCTGGAAGGGCGCGAGCCATTCGCGAAGTTCGGCGGCGGAGACATCGGGACCGCGGAGATTGAGTTTGGCGATGCGACCGTCGAACGTGCCGTGGCCGACGTAGATGACCCAAAGGAGTTGTTCACCATCGGTGGGTTGAGCGGCGAGCCAGTCGCGAAGTTCATCCCGCAGGGCGGGGGTGTTCTCGTCGTCCTCGGATTCTGCGGTGATGGTGGCGCCGATGGTGTGAGCGTTGAGTCCGGCGAGATCGCTAGCATCGATCCAGGCGGTGGTAGTGCGTTGGAAGGGCGCAAGGTAGTCCTCCTCGCCAGGAGCGCCCATGATGAGGAGTAGGTCCCCGCCGGCGGGCAGTGTGAGGGCGAGGCTGGCAGAGAGAGCGAGATGTTGGAGAAAACGGCGGATCATCAGGCGAGTCCTTTCCAACGGCGCCAGACCCACTCGGCCACAAAACAAAGTAGGACGAGTCCGAAGACAGCGCTGTTGTGCCAGAGTGAGCTGGCGTGGGTTTCGGTGATGGGAGCGGGGGCGCGAACGAGTTCGGCGGCGAGGCCATCGAGGTCGGCGAACGTTAGGACCCGGCCGCCAGTCTGACGGGCGATTTCGGCGAGGAGAGCGACGTTGGGATCGAGCGAGGCGAATTCTTCGGCAATGGGATCGTTGACCCAACCGGCCTCGGCGGTGCCGATGAGGCGGCCTTCGGAATCACTGACCTCGACTTGGGCGAGGTAGCCGCCGGGCTCGCGACCGGTGAACTCGGCGAGGTAACGACCGGGCGCGTCGACGGACGGTTCGGCGGCGAAGGAGACCGAAGTGAATTGATCGGAGTTGTCGGCGTCGGGGTTCCAGTCAGCGCGGGTGATGGTGACCTGCACCTTGGCGAGATCGAGCGGATGATAATCCTCGTCGCGGGCGGTGATGGTGAGCTGTCGGGCCGCTCCTTGTTCGGCTTGGGCCACGCGCACGTTCACGGGCGTGGGCACCTCGGTGACAAGCCAACGGGAAATTTGGCGCCAGAAGCGGGCGAGGTCGAGTTGCTCAGTTTCGCCGGCGAGGCCCCAGCGCCAGAGATCACCGACCGTGAGGACAGCCACGCGGCCCGAGCCGAAGCGTTGAGCGACGAGGCCGGGGAAGGTCTGCCCAACATCATCGGTGAGAGATGAGAGCACGGTGGCGCCGGGTTTGGTGGCGGAGACACTGTTGGCAATGAGGAACGGAGGCATGGCCGTGAGGCGATCGCGTTCGTCGGCTTCGACGGCCCGGACCCGGGTCCAGGATTCCAGCCAGCCTTCGCGGGTGAGATCCCAGGTGAGTTGACCGGTGGGTTGGCGTTCGGCGCGGCGGTCCAAATAGATGGGCAGAGCGGCGGAGAGCGGAGTGGATTGGTAGTCGCCGTTGGCCAAGGAATCGACCCCGCCGAGGAGTAGTAGGCCACCTCCGCGTTCGCCGGTGAAACGGCGGAGGAGCATCTGTTGGTCGGGCGAGAAGAATTCGGCTTCGACGTCGTCGAGAATGACCGCGTCGTAAGCGAAGAGTTCTGCGATGGTTCGCGGAAATCCGGTGCGGAGTTCTTCGGCGTCGCGGGTATTGATGCGGGTCAACACGGGTTCATCGTAGCGAGCGGTGTCGTCGGTGGCGTCAGTGAAACCTCGATACAGAGGATTGCTGGATTCGCCGGCCCGGCCACGGAATTCAAATTTGGGTTCGCGGCGGGCGAGACGGAGCAGGCCGACCAAATCGATTTGGGGATCTTCGAGCAGGGCCCGATTGAGATATTTGAATTCCCAGTTGGGACGACCACCGACGTAGAGAATGCGGTAGGTGGGGCGACCGCGATCGACCATGACGTAGCGCCGATTGTTGGCCGTGGTCGCCTCGGCGGGGGCGGCGCTGGAAGTCGGAAGCGCGGTAGCTTCGTAGAACTGAATGCCGGAGCCGGTGGGGCGCCAATCGAAGTCGACGTCTTCGGGCTGATTGTCGCGGAAGAGCTGGGCCGACTGGACGATGGGGGCTTCGGCGCCGGAGGCGTTGAGCGGTCGCACGGTTACGCTGAGCGGTTCGTCGGTCACGCTGCGACCGGCGAGACCAACGCGGAGAGAAACAGGCGCGTCGTCGAAGGCGGTTTGGCGGAGGGTGGTTTGGGTGATGCGCAGATCGCGGAGGGCGGCCGTTTCGCCCACGACGACGGGGAAGATGGGCGGCAGACCGGAAGCATCGGTGAGCGTGGACGTGAGGTCGGTGGCATTACCATCGGTGAACAGCAAAACGCCCGCGAGGGGTTGGGTTGCGAAACGCTCCCGGATGCGGTCGAGGGCGTGACCGAGGTCGGAGCGGGGGCCGGAGAAATCGAGTGCGGCGAAGTCGCCGACCCGACGGAGTTCATCGTCGAACAGGTAGGGTCGCACTTGAAATTGTGAATTCAGGTCTTCGAGCCAAGCCGTGCTCGGAGCGATCAAATCGGTGCGGAGTCTTTCGCCGCGAGTGGGATCGCCCGGCCGATCGACGATGGCCATGCCTTGGCTGTTGTCGGTGAGCACCGCGAGGATGTTGGCGCCGGGTTTGGCGCGAGGTGCAAGCCACTGCGGATCGAGGAGACAGAGCAGGAGTAACCCGATGCCGAGGAGGCGAAGACTGAGGCCGACGGCGAGGGAGCCGCGGTTCTGTTCGGCGGGTCTCAGCGCATACCAAGCGAGCGGGATCAGACCGGTGGCTGCGAGCACCGCCACCCACCACCAGGAGGATCCGGCGAAGTTGAGAACAGCGAATGGCATACGACAGAGCACAGGCAAATTAGCGGTCGGAAGACGAGGTTTGTTCCGACTCGGCGGCACTCAAAGCTTCGTAGTATTTGCGCACCGATTCGGCGTATTTCTCGGGCACGGGATCGCGGTCGATGGGCTGAAGAATTTCGGGATCTTCGAGACGAGCGAGTTCCGAGCGGAGCCAGGAGCGGGCGTCTTCGAGGGGTTTGATGATGCCGGTGTTGACGAGGTCCCATTGCGGCTCGGCGGCTTCGCGTTGCCAATCGCGGCGCATCTCTTCGGCGCGGCCGCGGGCTTGGGCGAGACGTTGGCGGAGCTCGGGATCGTCCATGAGCGATTCAATCGTGCGGAGACGGTCGGCCCAGTCGGCGAAACTTTCGCCAGTGAGTGGTCCGTTGGAGCCATTACCACCGCCACCACCAGCACCGGGTTGAGTGCCGAGGGACTGAACGAGTTGCTCGAGGAGATCGTTGGGCGAAGGTTGGCCACCACCGGGTGATTCGCCGGGAGTGCTACCGGAGCCCTGACCGGGTTCGTCGCCGGAGGCACCACCTTCGCGTTCGCCGGGCTCGTTCCCCGGCGCGCGACCTTCTCCTGATTCGCCGCTGGTAGCGAGGGATGTGCCGGCGGAAGGTTCTTCGCCCTCTTGGTCGGCGGGGGAGCGGCCGGGGGACTCGCCTTCACCGTTGCTATCGCTGCCAGGTTGACCGCCGGGTTGGTCGCCGCTGGTGGACATTTCGTCGCGGAGTTCGCGGACGAGTTCGTTCAGTTCGCTTTGGGCGAACCGGGATTCGGCGCCCTCGTCGCCGAGGACGGAATTGGCGGCGCGTTCGACGCTATCACGGAGTTGATCGAGCGAGCGGTTCACGCCGGATTGTTCACGACGGGCTTCGTCGAAAAAGCCGCGTTGGAGAAGTTCGGTGGCGGTGCGGAGTTGTTGCTCGGTGCCGCTGGTCCCTTGTTGGCGGAGCACATCGTAGAGTCGCCGGTGCAGGACGGGTTCGGCGTCTTCACTGTCGGAAGACGCTTGTTGGAGGCGTTCGATCAAATCCTCGTAACGTTGGCGCTGGGAATCGACGGCTTCGGCGAGTTGATCATTGGCCGCCGAACCATCGAGCGAAGGTGGGCCGTCGCTCTGTTGATCCCATTGCTCTTCGATTTCGTCTTGTTGTTCGGCGAGCTCGCGGGCTTGGCGGCGGAGTTCGCGCATCTCGTCGCTAAAGAGGCTGGAAGAATCTTCGCGGAGGTCTTCGCTGGTTTGCTCGAGGGATTCTTGGGCCCGGGTGCCAGATGCGAGGGCCTGAGAAACGTTGCCTTGGGCTAACTCTTCGCCGACCTGCTGCATGTCTTCGCGAGTTTGTTCGAGTTGTTGGCTGGCTTCGGCGCGTTGTTCGCCGGACTGCATCTGATCGACGCGCGAGCGGGTATCGTCGAGTTCGGCCAGCATGCGGCGTTGCTCTTCTTCGAGGCGTTTGAGCTCGCGACGGATTTCTTCGCGTTCGACTTCATCGGCCGCGGCGGCGAGGGCGGTCTGGAGCTCTTGCAGTCGGTCATTGAGGTCGTCTTGGCGGCGGGCGAGTTCCTTGAGTCGAGCGAGGACGTTGAGTTGTTCACGCTCCTCGGGCGTGGCGGGGGCTTCGGCTTCGCTTTGGCTAGCGTAGTTGTCCTGATCCTGGCGGAAGCGGAGTTGATTGAGCTGTGATTGACTGCGGCCACCACCGCTGCCGGAGCTGCCGGGATTGCCTTGGGTGACATTTACCTCGCGGGGTTGGAGTTTGAGGAGGGCGCGGAAGGCGAGCTGAGCGCTGGACCAAGCGGACTTCAATGGCTCCAAGTCGATCTCGTCGCGGGCGTCGGCGAGGTGTTCGATGGTGTCGTCCATCGCGCTAGCGGCGTCATCGGCGGCGCTTTGTTGGCGAGCTTCTTGGAGCCGCGCTTTGACCTCGTCGATTTGCTCGCGGGCTTGAGTCTGGCTGATCTCGAGCGTGGATACATCGGGTTCGAACGTGGCCGAAAGTTCGCCAGATTTTTGGAGGTTCCAAATAGCGATGGAAATTTGGCGTTGAATCTCGAGGAGATCGCCGGCGGGCCCGTTTTCACCGCCGCCGCCGGGTGGGCCATCGCCGCCCTGACCTTCGCGGAAGATCTCATCGAGGGAACGGACTTCGGCGAAGAACAGATCGCTGGTGGAGCGTCGGCTCTCGCCGTCGGGACCGAAATCATCGGCCCAACCAAACCACGTGATGAGTTCATCGACTTCTACGGCGTGGGATTCGAGAGCGAGGAGGTAAGTGAAATTTGATTCGAGGTCGGAGGACGACTCGTCGGCGGTGGAAATATAAATCGGCTCGTTACCGCCAATGGCGTAGGCGATGCCGTAGTCGAGAAGGCCAAAATCGTCGGTGACCTTAACTTGGATATTGAGCTCTTCGAGGGGAGAAACGCGTTGGTCGGAACGCGGAAACTGTACCGCGAGGTCGGGACGTTCGTTGGCCTGGACAGCGATGCGGATGTCGGCGGGATCGGGATCGGTGCGACCGTCATGATCGGTGAGTTCGAGTTTGAAGCGCTGGGACTCGACCAGGGCGTAGGCGATGCCGAAGGTGGTGGATTCGTCGTTGCGCGCTTCCAATTCGATGGTCTCCCCGTCAAGGGTGACCAGGCGGGCGGAAGCGAGGGAACGATTGACGAGGAACTCGTAGTCGAGGCCGGCTCCGGCGACCGCGCTAACGCGGCGGGTGTCGATGAATTCGCGATCCTTCAGCCCGGTGTAGTCAGGGTAGTCGAGCATGGCATCGGCGCGGACAAGATCGGGGAGTTCGAATACGGTGAGGGTGAAGTCGGCGGTGCGGTCGCCGTCATACTCGATTTGATACACGGTATCGGAGTCAACCTCGGGTAAGGTGAAAGCATAGACCGGGTCGGAGAGTCTGCGCGCCATATTGGAGCGACCGGAAGCGCCGTTGGCTTGGCGCCACACGAGACGAGCGGTGGCGGGGAAGGTGTCGTAGAAACGGGCGGCGACGACGACGGTGGTGCCCGTTTCGATTTGGATGGAGCCGGGGGAAATTTCGATGCCAGAGGCGGTGGCAGCCGAACGGGTGGAGAAGTCGGACCAACTCCAATTGAAAGGTGAGGAAACGCTTAGGCCGAGAACGAGGAACGCGAGGGCCGCGGTGATAGAGACGATGTGAGATGCGGTGAGCCAACGGGATTGGCGGCGCGGTGATTGGTGCCACAGGCTGGCACTGGCATGAGCGAGTGCCTCGTCGAGGAGGCGCTGCTGCATGAAATTGAGTTTACCTTGGGCATCGGCCTGTTGCTCTGCGGCGGTGCGGAGGATGGCTTCGAGTTCGGGGTTTTCTTTTTCGATGCGCCGAGCGGCGGCATAGATATCGGCTTTGTCGCGGAGGATGCCGTGGAATTGAATGGCGGCACCGGTGAGAAAATTGAGAACGAGGAGTGGACCGAGCCAGGCCGCGAACGGCTCGTGAAGAATACGGATCGCGAGGAAACTGGCGGCCACGATTGCGACGGTGCTCCAGATTATGATGCCCCGTTGATGAATCCGAATGGACTGGTAGCTGCGCGCGACGGTCTGAAGCTCGGCCTCGAGGCGAGATTGCGGACTTAAGAAAAGTTTAAGTGAGTTGCGCATCGGTATTACGGAGTGGCAGGCACGGGGACGGCGGCGGCGCGGCGGTTGATGAGCAGAGCCACGAGTCCCTCGAGCAGCAGCAGGGCAATTGCGAGTAGGACAAACCAGCGCCAAGCGCGTTGGCGGCTTTCACTGACGATTGCGGATTCCGGGAGATCGCCGGTGGGGACATCAACGGATTCGGCGACAGCAAGGGTGTTGCCCAAGGGGACGCCGAGCGCTTCGAACGTATCCCAAGCGAGTGGTTCGGGATTGGTCTCGGAAGCAGGCACGTTGAGGGCGATGAGGCGCGCGCGAGTCTCGGGGGCGACGACTTGGTAGATGCCAGGTTGAGTGAGTTGATCGATGGCGGTGTCCGGATCACGGAGCGCGGTGACGGTGGACTCGGCTGGGAGATTGAGACGGGAGACGTCGCCGAGTTCGGTGACGGCGATAGGAATGATGCCGCCGGCGGCGCGGACGGCGACGGCTTGGAGCCACGGCACAAATTTGGTGGAGAGCACCCAAGGGGTTTCGCGAGGTCCCCAGCCGGTGGCCCAGACAATGAGGCGGCCTCGTTCGACGACGGTTTCAAGGACGGCGGGTTCACCGTTGTCAAACCGAGCGATGACCTGGGTGCGGGTATCGTTCGGGAGGGTGAGAGACGTGGGACTCGCGAAGCGAATGCGAGTGAAGTCGCTGAAGCGCGGATCGGCGAAAGAGGCGAAGAGTGGGTGGCCGAAATCGATCTCGCCAAAGAGGAGTGGGTTGCTGCGGGAAGCGGTCGTGGCGCGCCAGTTGGATTCTCCGGCGAGCGTGGCGGCTTGGACGGCGAGCTCGGGCGAGTTGGCGAGTAAGATCACGAAGGCCCCGGCTTCGAGGCGGGAATTGATGGTGGAAATCTCGGCTGGGCTGACGGGACTGGTGATGACGTGGAGAGCGGGAGCTTCGGGCTGGCTGGGGTCGTCGGCGATGGTGGCAGGGTCGCGCCAACCGGTGACGGCATTTTCGAGATAGAAGCCCGGGGAGGACAAATCTGAGGAGGGCGCGTCGCTCCAGATCTTGAATTGAATCTCGCGATCGAGGTGACGCACGAGATTGAGCGATTGGCCGAGTGAATCGGGAGAGTCGGCGAGCGTGATCCTGAGGGCCGCAGGGGCATCGCCGCTGACGGGAATGGATACCAATTGGATGCCGCTACTGGGCATGATGGTTTCGACGGGAGGCGCCCAGGCGGTATCGTTGCTGGCATCGACGAGTTGCAGAGAAACGGAGCGCGGGGTGGCACCGGCGGTGCCGATGAGGCGGACCCGAGCGGGCGCGCCGGCGCCGAGATCCGTGCCCCAGCCGAGCCATTGTAGGGTGATCTGATCGGGGTCGGCGGCGGTGGTGACGGTGTCGAATTTGACCTCAGTATTGGCCGGCCAATCGAGTCCGGCGAGTCCGGCGACCCGCGTGCCGGCGGTGAGATCGGAAACGATGATCAGTTCACTGGAAGCGGAACCGCCGATTGATTCGTTGAGTTCGCGCACCGACTCGAGGGCGATGGCGATCGCGTTGTCTAGGTGGGTGGCACTCCACGTGGGGGACTGGTCGCTCAGGAGGGCGGAGACGATGCCCGGTCGCTCGGCGGGGAGGGCCCGTTGCCAGTGCTCGCCGGTGAGTAAAATCTCGGTGCGGGCGTCGAAGGCGATGAGCGAAAAAAGGTCGGAAGGTTCGAGGGCGTCGACGATGGCCTCGACGCGGGTGGTGGCATCGGCCCAACGCTCGGCCGGTTGCATGCTGGCGCTGCGATCAAGAAGCGCGATGACGATGCGGGACTGGATATCGGTGGCGGTGGGCGGCGTGGTTTGGGTCCAGTAGGGACGGGCAAACGCGAGGGCGAGGGCGGCTACGATGAGACAGCGCAGAAGCAGGAGCAACGGGTGTTGCACGCGGCTGCGACGATCGAGCCGTGGTTTGGAAGGCTTGAGAAAACGGATCGCACTGAATTCGATCCGATCCTTGGTCGCCCGCCGAATGAGGTGGGCGATGATCGGGCCGGCGAGGAGGGCGAGTCCGACGAGGAAAAAAGGAGAAAGCAGGCTCACGCGGCGGAGTCCTTTCGGGCCGGACGGGTGCCCCGGGCGGCGCCGCGACGGGTTTGCAGAAACGTGACCAGGGCGTCGGTTAGCGGTTGCGCAGTGGTCGTGAGGTGGTGGAGGACCCCGTAATTGTCGAACGCGCCATTCACCTCCGCGAGGTGGGCGTTGATCTGCGTGGTGTAGTCGGCGCGGGCCTGAGTGGGGTCGACGTAGCGGGCTTCGCCGCTTTCGAGATCTTCCCACATAGCGGCGCGACCGAATTCGAGGTTGAGTTCGACGGGATCGAGGACTTGCAAGGCGCGCACATCGTGGCGGGCGGCGGTGAGTTCGCCGAGAGCCGTGGACCACGTGTCGACGGGGGCGAGGAAGTCAGAGACGATGAGCACGAGGGTGCGTTTGCGACAAAGCCGAGCGACCTCGCTCAAGGCTGACCCGATCGCGGTTTCGCGGCCGGCAGGCTCGCGGGAGAGCGTCGCGTAGATGTGGTTGAGGTGACCCGGCCGCCAACGCGGAGGGACGACGTCTTGCACCTTTTCATCGAAGAGGGCGGTGCCGACGACGTCGCGTTGTTCGTGGAGGAAACGAGCGAGCGTGGCGGCGAGGGTGCGGGCGTATTCGATTTTAGGGGATGGTCCGGATCCGAAGCGCATGGAGCGGCTGACATCGAGGAGGATGATCGCGCGCAAGTTAGTCTCGTCCTCGTATTTCTTGATGTAGTAGCGATCGCTGCGAGCGTAGGCGCGCCAATCGAGGTAGCGCAGATCATCACCGGGACTGTATTGCCGGTATTCGGTGAACTCGGAAGAGAAGCCGCTGAAGGGACTGCGGTGCAGGCCGGACTGGACGCCTTCCATCACAACCTTGGCGCGTAACGACAGATCCTTGACCGCCAGTAAGGCGAGGGGATCGGCGGAAGGTGCGGCGGCGGTGGACATGGGGAAGGCGGGGCAGGAGTGGTTTTAGGCGAGGCGCACGGTTTCGAGTAGGCGCGCGATGATGGTCTCGACTTCAACGCGGTCGGCCTCCGCGCGGTAATTGAGCAGGAGGCGATGGCGGAGGACGGGAATAGCGAGCGCTTGGATGTCCTTTTCGGTGACATGGCTGCGGCCTTGCCAGAGGGCCCGGGCTTTGCTGCCGATGATGAGGGCTTGAGCGGCTCGGGTGCCGGCGCCCCAATTGAGCCAGTCGTTGATGAAATCGGGGGTGCCGGGTTGGCCGGGCCGGGAGGCGGCGACGAGTTGCACCGCGTAGCGCACGAGATCATCGGCGACCGGCACTTGGCGAGTGAGTTTCTGGAAAGCGAGCGCTTCGGCGGCGGTGAAGACGGGTTCGATCTCAGCGGCGGTTTGGGAAGTGGTGCGAGAAACAACTTCGATTTCTTCGGCTTCGGAAAGGTAGTCGACGCGCACGTTGAAGAGAAACCGATCGAGCTGGGCTTCGGGGAGCGGGTAGGTGCCTTCCATCTCGACGGGGTTCTGAGTGGCGAGCACGAAGAAAGGTTCGCTGAGGGCATGACGGACTCCGCCGGCAGTGACTTGGTGCTCCTGCATGGCTTCGAGCAGGGCGGCTTGGGTCTTGGGCGGCGTGCGATTGATTTCGTCGGCGAGTAGTAGATTAGTGAATACGGGACCGGGAACAAAAGTGAGGTGGCGGCCGGAGTCGTCTTCGGTGAGGACTTCGGTGCCGGTGATGTCGGCGGGCATCAGGTCGGGGGTGAACTGGATGCGTTGAAACTTAAGGTCGAACGTTTGCGCGACGGATTTGACCAGCAGGGTCTTGGCGAGGCCGGGAGCGCCGGTGAGCAGGCAGTGACCACCGGAGAGGAGGGCGAGCAGGATTTGCTCGATGACGTCTTTTTGTCCGACGACGGCTTTACCGAGTTCGGTGGTGACGCGATCACGGCCGGCTTGAAGCGCGGCGAAGGCGGCTTCGTCAGTGAGAGGGATATCGGGCGGGGTGGGGGAATCGGGAGAAGGGTCGGTGTCGGGAGTCATGGGAAAGTGGGTGGATGGAGATGGGTGGTGAAGGGGCAGGGTTAATTGCCCACGAAATTACACGAAAAGTCCCGCTTTACGGGATACCGACTACGCGCTGCGGGCTGACGCGCTGGTTTTTACAGGAGGGAACAGAGAGAACAGAGGACTTCCGCCGACGCCAAGGCTTTGGCGGACAGGGACGCATTGGAGTTGGATTTGTTACGGAGGGGGCATCCGCCTTCGTCCCGCAGCGCGGGACTTCGGCGAGACAAGGAAGGGAGGCTTACTTGGGGGAAGAGAACGAGAACGAGAACGAGAACGAAGAAAGATGTTGGGTGGGATGTTCGCTACTTTCCTAGTGGGTCATGGCGTAGTAGATTATGTTGATGGCTAGGGGGTAGGCGTAGCGTTCGGAGAAGCGTTCGAAGTAGGTGGGGTCTTCGCCTTCGCGTTCCCAGCCGTCGCCGAGATCGGTGTTGTGACCGATGAAGGCCATCATGCGTCCTTTGGCATCGAAGATGGCCCAGTAGTGAACGGGGCCGGAGTTTCGCTCGGAGGTGCTGCCGTCATACATGAATGAGTTGATGCTCGGAATCTGCGGTTTGATATCGAGGTCGAAGACGCTGTGGAAAATGGGATGATCAATCTCCAGTTCGACCAGAGGCAGGTCGGGGAACACGCGTTCGATTTCATAACGAAAGTTCTGCCATTGTTCGTTGCCCCAAAAGTCGTCGACCATCAGGAAGCCGCCGTTGAGGAGATGGTCGCGGAGGGCGACCACTTGAGCATCACGGAAGGTGAGGCGGCCGGGTTCGACCATGTAAACGAACGGGTAGTGGCGGAGTTGCTCGGCCTCGATGTCGATGTAGGTAGGCTCGGGATTGACCTTGAGACTGGTCATCTGTTGGAGCCGGAACATGAGGTTCAGATCGGCTTCGGGGGCGTCGGTGGCCCAACCGCCGCCGCGGTGTCCACCCCAGCCTCCACCACCGCTCCAACTATCGTAGCGGAGCCGGGCGAAGGAAAAGACGTCGTGTTGGAAATTGTCGTCCACTTCCCATTGCGGGACGGAACGAGGGAGTTCTTCGCGTTGACCGCGACGACCGCGTTGGGCGTAGGAGAACGCTGCCCCCGTGACGGCAAAAATGAGGGCCCAAACCAACCAGGGGGAACGGAGGCGTCGGGCAATGGGGCGAGGAGAGGAAGCAGGCATCAGCGAGAGTCGTTGACCGTGACGGGAGGAATTCGATCCAGCAATTCGTAGGCGGCGCGGAAACGGGGAGCGTCTTCGAGGGCTTGGAGCACGTGACGGCGCGCGGCAGTGGGATCGGAGGACTCAAGGAGCTCGCCGATCTGGTGGTGAATCGAGACGCGGTCGGGAGGATCGAGGCGAAGGAGGGTTTCCCCGGCGGCGATAGCGATGGTGGGTTGTTCGAGGGCGGTATGAGCCTGTAAACGGGCCCGCCACGGGGTGGGAGCGAGAGGATCGATGGCCAACCACGCGTCACTCCAGCGGGCGATAGCGGCCCATCCGCGTTCGTCTTCGGCAATCGAGAGCAAACGCGTGACGGCGGGAAGGGTGTCGGCCTCGCTGGTCACGATGGTGAGGAGTGCTTCTTTTTCTCCCGCGTCATCGTCGAGTTCGCGACAGATCGAGGCTTGGAGAATGTGAATATTTTCGGAGCCGGGAAAGTAAACGCCGGCCGCGAGTAGCGGTTCGAGTGACTCGCGAGCGCGGACCCACTCGCCGGCATCCATATGGCGTTCAACGGCGGCGCGCGTTTCGTCGAAATTGGGGGCGGAGGCGGGGAATTTAGGGAGAGTGAGCAGTTGGGCGAAGATACCACCTTCGGCCTGAGTGGGGGTGAGGTCGATGGTGGGGGCGAAGGCTTTGGCGGTGTCGACCGCAAAGTCGGCGAACGCGTCGTCGAGGTCGACGAGGGGGGCGAAATGCTCGGAGAGGGCGACATTGATATCGGTGCCATTACCGAGATCGCGGAGGAGCTTTTTAAGAGGTTCGAAACCGTATTCGGAAATAAGATACTCTACGACCAGGTAGGATTGGTAGTAGGCGAAGATGGTGCCGGCTTGGTCTTCGGCTTCCATGAAGGCAGCGCTCATGCGGCTGACGGGATGGATTTTCTCGGCCACGATGCGACGATAGTAGTCGGCAGACATCCGTTGGCCCCAGGCGGGATTGCGCTGGATCTCTTCGTAGACGGAGATGCCCTCGCTGAGCCACCGCGGCATGCGATTGTCACTCATGGTGAGGGTGATGACGTGAGCGAATTCATGCCACAGAACGGACTCCCAATTTGCTTGGGAGGTGGCGGGGCTGTTGACGGTGAAGACCGAGCCGAAGCAGACCCCGAGATAACCACCGACGCCGGGCATGCCAAAGGTGCGCACGGCGAAGTCTTGAGAATTGGGATAGATTTCGACGGTGGTGCGTTTGGGTAGCTCGAGGCCATAGTGGGCGGTAAGATCGATGCGGGCCTCCTCGAGGAGGGCGAGGGCACGGTCGCCATAGATAGCGGCTTCCTCGGGGCTCATGCGGAGGCGGAAGTGATCGCTCTCCAACAGGGCGAAGTCGTCGATGCGATCCCGGAGCGTGGTGAGGTTAAAGGCGTCGATGTTGTAGCCGTCGCGTTCGTGGGCGCGGTCGGCGAACAACCAGCCTTCCTCTTCTTCGCCGAGGCGGAGGAGGTCACGGGCGAGTTGGACTTGAGCGGGAACGTAAACGGGCGAGGCATCGAGGGCGGCGCGTTGAGCGGCGGCACCTTCGCGAAAGCGGTAGCGATGGGAGAGTTGTTGGCCGATGACGTGGTCGACCTCGGGATTGGTGGCCCAGTGGGTGAAGGCGGTGGCACGGTGGCGGGCGGCGTCCTCGTCGCGGTTTTGGAGGAGTGCGATAGCCGAGAGTAAGGCGTTGGCTTTGGGGTGATGGGGATTGAGGAGGATAACTTGCGAGATTTCCAGCTGAGCGGCGCCAAAGTCTTCGGCGCTCATTTGGTGCTCGGCCATGAGTAAGCGGGCTTGGATCTGGCGGGGGTTCTCGGCGAGGGAGGCTTGAATCAGGGCGACCATTTGCTGGCGGTCGCTGTCGCGGAAGGACGCGGCGTAACCGGCCAGCAGGTCGGAATCGGACGGGAAATATTCCAGGCCAGCGCGGTAGGTGCGAGAGGCGAGGGCGGGATCTTGTTTGTCGAGCGCGAGTTGACCGGCGATGAGGAAGGCGTCGCGGGACGGGGAGTCACCTTGTTGGGCGGGCTTGAGGAAATTTTCCAAGACCAGCTTGGGCTCCACGTCGGCGCGTAAGGCCGCCAAACTGATGGCCGCGAGAAATTCCGGCTCCTGGGTGGCCTCGCGACCTCGGCGGTAAGCGGCGTAGTTGATGGCCTCGACAATTTCTCTCTGGGTATAGATCGATTCGCGGTGGACGCGGGGAATGTATCGAGCCGCTTCTTTTTGCAGCATCATGATCCAGAGGCTGTCGGGTAACTCCGTTTCGGCGAGAGTGAGACGGGTGTAGGCGTCCGCATAGCGGCCGGTGAGGAGGAGGATTTCAGCTTCCAGCCGCCACCATTCTTCGGTGCCGGCTTGTGCGTCCAAGCGTTCCCGAGTTAGGGTGAGCGCTGCGTCGTGGTCCCCTCGAAGGTACAGGGCGTGGGCAACGTCGAACGCACGCGGCTCGTCAGCGGAAACCGGTTCGGAACGGATCAGCTCTTGACCGGTTACGACAGGGATACTCGTCCCAACGATGGAGATCAGGAGTCCGGAAAGGAGGAGTCGTAGAGACTGCTTCGAACCTATGAGATCAACGGACGCTAGACGCACATTTTACTAGTGGCGCGATTGACCTGATTCGCCAATCAAAACCAGAGAAACGGCGAGATTTTTGAAGGACGAGTGGCGCGGGTATCATTCTTCGCTAAAGCTTCGGTGGACAAAGCAGGCAATCCCGGAAAGAAGCCGAGGCGCCGGGTCTGATGCATTGAGGTGTTTTTTGGGTCAAGGGGCAGGTTTCTGGTTTCGTCAAACGATGCGGCCAAACCGATTCTTAATCTGGCCACCCTTTCATTCGAATCGTAAAATCAAGAGGCACTCAAACGATCCGTTCGAGTTTCGTCGGATCGAAATCGCCCCTCTCATTTCAGTCACCATTAACGTCATAGACGTTGAGCCCTCGTAGGGCGCGGTCGCTTTATTGGAACAGTTAAGCGAAATTTCAATTTCCCTCCGCTCCGTATTCCCTAAGGTGAACTGATTGATGAAATGGTTCGGCTCCTCCTCCTGCGGCACTTTGCTGATTCTGGCACTGGTCACCCCCGTGGCAGTCCTTCCAGGTGCAGAGGTTGAAAACACTCGGTTTGCCGAAAACCCGATCATCGATGCGAGTGCCTCCCGCACTCTCGGAGATAAAATAAATGGTCCCAGCCTGATCCGGGTGCCCGCCTGGGTGAAAAACCCGCTCGGAAAATACTACCTCTACTTTGCGCATCACAAGGGCACGTTTATCCGATTGGCATACGCGGACAAACTTTCCGCCCCCTCCCGCACCAACTCATCAAAGGTAGCACTCAACGCGCTCGTCCATGACTTCGACGTGGTCGTATCGGCGTTAACGGTTATCCTTGAGATCGACAGCGCAAGCATCGCGAGCACGCCCCGCCTGCGTCCGGTCATTTTGTAACCGGAACCACCCTCAGTTCCGGAGGCACTGGAGGGGTTTTGATTCAATAGATCA
>TARA_B110000483_G_scaffold160296_1_pt1 | contig 16541 bp, 20 predicted proteins | sample TARA_B110000483 | Tara Oceans TARA_B110000483 (sample SAMEA4398176) | marine metagenome | biome: Polar Biome; feature: [SRF] surface water layer (ENVO:00010504); material: water (ENVO:00002006), including particulate matter (ENVO:01000060) such as... | depth 5 m
AGCTGCAATACAGCGTAATCGAAAGCAATGAGCATGGGGTTTGCGTAAGAGGAGAATCTGACCAAGAAGAAGTTCAATTGCCAGTCGAATGGGAGTGGCTTGTTCATGAGGACAGCGTAACGGTCCAGCTCACATCGGTTGGCCAAGCACAAAACTTGTTCGTGCTAGAGCGTAATAACGTTAGTGTTAAAATCGGCGGATTAGCGACTGGTGGTAAATACAGCTATGTTATCTACGGAACACGTAAGGATGTAGAACCACTTGAAGTAAATATCTAAAACATTCTATTTAAGAATAGGAATCAATACCTTGATCCAGCGGGTAAAGCTGGTTACCATAAACAAAAAAACACTATGTCCACAATTATCCAACTATCCAAACCAGTCTCAAGAGACGCTGTGATTGCAGCACCTGCTAAAGACTTCTCTCAGGCGTATATCATGCACCTTAATGTGAATGCTGAAGACGCAGGTCCAAATGACAGTATCAATATCGTTTATTGTCCCTTTGACAAAGAAAGTGGCGAGCGTCTAATGGCGGAACAAAGAGAGATATCGGTCCCTTTTTGGCAGATCATGGAAGACGTTCCCGAAGCCGCTGCTGCATTTAAAGCAGTCTGCGAGGCGCTACCTGTCTTGATTGCAAAGCAGGAACAAGAGCATGAAAAAATGATTGCGGAGCATCAGAAAATTCTGGCGGAACAACTTCTTGCAGAAGAACTTCATGCGGCAGAACTTCTTGCAATAGAAATTAGTGCAGAGGCTGGCACAGCCCCCTAATATTTTTGGATTTAAAATCTTGAAATATATCACTACCCCACATACTTTGAGTGCGCATGAAAACAATTGAATTGACCGACGAAGAAAGATCAGCAGTAATCCAACTCATCGACCTCGCAGTCCAGAACCCAGCAGGGGGCGGACTCAAGGTAGCAGGAGCCGCTAATTATATGGCGAGTAAATTTGCTGACGCTCCAGTTAATCAGGAGCAAGGGCAAGGGCAAGGGCAAGGACCAGATTTGGAGATTCTTGAAGACATTGAAATAGCTCCAGAGTAATGCCTATAACAAGGGACCAGCCTAGCCCTCAGAGGCAAACAGTTTTGACATTCGTATCTCCGAATGTGCAGGACTTATTGTTCTTCGAAACTGTGGACGCTCAAAGGGTCGGCAAGGTTCCTCCCGCTTACGGGACTGCACATCCCGATACGGTAAACTATCCTAACCACATACTAGCGTATGTGCGCCAAGCAGACGCCACCGGACAGCTTTATTTCTACTACTACGTAAATAGTAGATCGTCACAAGACGAATACAACTTTGAGTTTTCCCAATCAAGTTTGGGGCAGACTAAGTTTAATACGGTTGTCAGAACGTATATTGAGTTAAGGTCTAAGTTTACTGAAGACGCTACGGCACATGCCGCCGGAGCAGCTATGCCCGTTGAGCCAGCCTCTGCTAACTTTTCAGGTAAGGGTTACGTGTTGATGGGGCGAGAGCAGAAACGAATTGGTGACTCAGAATTGGACGGGGTTTTTGTGGTTGAGCAAAGAGTTTACTTTGACCCGACTGCTATTAAGACACTAGTTTGGGATGATCTCTCCTCCTATCATCTAGCACAAACACTTACTTACCACTATAGGGGGCAGAGTGTTACTTTTCAATACTCGGGTGCTACGCTTACATCGACTATTGAAGCTACAATCGCTGACGGAGGTTCTGCTTATTGGGCTACTAAGGTAACGGATTCAAGCGCTACCTTTGGGACTCGACGGATAGGCTCATATCGAGAAGGCCGACAAGTGTCCTCCGATTGGTTTGAGGTAGCTGAGAAAGAAGTGATAGCGGGCGCAGCTTCTGGGACAAACATTATTACGGTTAACAATTACTCCACTGCGATGGATCACACATTTCCTCCCGTTTTAGAGAGGATTAATATTATAGGGTGGGAGACGCACGATGGGCAGCTAAAAACATACGTAGAGTATGACATGAACCCTGAAGCTTTCAGAGGTTCGTGCACCACAGATGTTTCCATTAGTTGGTCACCCTCACCATTCAATTCTAGTAATGGGGGGAAACCAACAGTTCAGAATTTTCAGCCTCAGTCTTTTTCATTCGGAACTCCTTATGTGAGTATTGACGTGCCACCATGCTTAATGGACGCGGCGAAGTTGGGGACTGCGTTAGCGGCCTCAACAGGGACTTCAGACCCCGTATATAAATACTCGGGTTATATTAAACACCTCCCCACAACGAGCCCAAAATCGATCCCCGCAACTCACGTTGCAAAAGACACCCAAGAGCCAGCTCGCGGCGGGTATCTCAGAACGAAATGGACTGTGCACAAACCCGATTACCCTGAACTATCTTAGTAGGATGAAGCTAAAACTTGTGGCTTCAGGATTTTTAAATTCCATGCGTAATTTTTTTTCGGGTAAATCCGAAGGAGAAGCAGATCAAAGCGTAGATGGGCAAGAAACTTTGAAGCCTCCCGTCGAGTTCACCCCCTCGGCATTGCTTGAAGGGGTAAAAGACTTTTACCAAGCCAAACCCTTTATGGCCACCCGTTCAGAACGGATCGCCAATGAAGAGTATCATTATAGGGAGGAGCATGAGCCATATCGTCTAGAGCCTGACGGCGATAAGATTGTGTGTATTTCTACAGCTTTTTTGTATGAATTACACCCACAAACCGCAGAAGTAAAACGGCACCCTTTAACCCCTTTACACATAAAGGTTAATCGCAATTGCGTTGTGTATGCCACGTTTAAGACAGACGATCACGGTCGTGTGAAGGCAGAAGACGGTGTGGACGCATACACGTTAACAGTTTCTGAGGATGATGTTGTAGATTTACCAGACCCAACGCATTTCGAGCTACCGGATGGGGAGGGGGGTGCGGGCGTCGATGGTGAATACAACGTCGCCATCTGCTACATTAAAAACTATAATTTTTTGAAGTTGCAGGTCTCAGAGCCAACTAGAGAAGCCAAACTAGCTGGTGGGTTAGAGGGGCAGCGTGGACCCATGTGGTGGGTGTCTGGTTACGACGCCCTAAGAAATATTGGTGGTGGGAATGGGAAAATATACAAGGACTACAAACGCAATGCTGATTTTAAAGACCTCCGCACTTTAGCAGAGAAGGGTCTGGACCGAAATTGTTCTGGGGATAAGAACATATCGGGGGTCCCCCAAATTAAAGTGACGCAAGCCGCAGATACGATTGAGATAGGCGGCAATGGTTTTTCAAAGTCTTGGAAAGTAGGCGACAAGAAGATGGCGATAGTAGAAGACGGGTTGGTTCGCTGCCTCGAAGACTTACAAGTGCAGGAATTAGTAGAGGTAGAAGTAGTTACCGCCCCAACCACCTCTGGTAACTACGCTACTAACGTCTCAGTAGCTACGTGCCCTACCGAGGGGCAAAAAGGCGAAGCTTGGTCTGGTGGAACTACGAATGATAAAATGATTCAAGGGACGCCGAACAACAGCATGTGGGCTGGCGGGGCTTCCACGACTCTTCCGTGGGTGCAAATTTGTATATCTTCGACTACAAGTGGCGGGGACGAACAGTGCTACTGGGTTATAGGCACGGAATCGGCCTCTAACATTGCGCCTACCAACGTCACCGTCATCGATAGTGCCACCACTGTTGTGGGTGTTGATACTGTCGTTCAGGTGAAGGGTTTGGCAAACAATGACGGTGACGGCGTGGATTACGCTCCGACGCTAGATCAGGTCGATATCATAAAAGATTTGACCTGTGTCACAGTAGTCGCATCTAGTGCTACGTCTACTTCTACTGCGTGGGTCTTAAGATCGGGAGGGACTAATGTTAAGGTAGTTAAAGAATCTACAGGAGACATGTGTGATGACTGCCCTGAAGAGTAGCTACCGAAATACTTGATAAACCTGTTAACTTGACCTAGTCGTTTTTAGCCTTTACCATTAGGCATGGCTACTTTAACTGTGGCGGGCGTCGAAGAAGCCCTATCTAAATATAAATCAGTAGGATCAAGTTTCATATCGGAACTCAACATGGTGCTCCCCCGCTTGTATGCGATGGGCATGTGGCGAGATCTGCTTTACGAAACGGTGATACAGACATCTGATGGGAACTTCACCCTACCAGAAGGAGAAGCAGTCGTCCAAGCTATGCTCGACGATGATCCCGCTAGGGTGAGATCCCGCTTCCACGACTACAGGTTGACTGGGCGAAATAGCGATGGGAGCACCCTCGCTATGTATGGGTTGGTTGATGATGGGTTTGCGCCCACAATCAACGAATTGAACCCCGCTAAAGTGTATAGTATTATTGTAGAGCCAATCGAACCACAGACAGAGATTAAGCGGACGAGTAGTAACTTCATATCCGTATCGGGTTTAAATAATAGCACAACTCCTGAGCTAACAGAATTTAAAACCAACTTCGAAACTGCGTCCACAGGTATTTCATCATCCTCTGTATTCACGAGTATCACTGAAATTAAAACGGGTGACTCAGCATTGACCCACCCCGTTCGAATATACGCAAACTCTCTTACAGGTGGGACAACAGAAAAACTTAAGCTTGCCGATGTCCAAGCGGCTAACTCAGTAACTAGTTATAGGAGATACCGGATAGCCAATAGTGATAACTCTGCGGCTAAGACCTTAAGACTCCTTGTAAAAAGGCGGTTTAAACCCCTGATCAATTCATACGATCCGGTTTACCCAAGTAACCTGAACTCGATTAAGCACGCATTATTGGGTTCTGTCGCTGAAGATAATGCGGACCTTGATAGGGCTCAGTATCATTGGTCAATCTGCAAGCAACTCCTCGAAGAAGAACTGGACGCTTACAGGGGTGCAGCCAAGCCCACTATTTATTTTGATCCATCAGGATCAGGAACCAGAACCCCAAACATAATGTAACCATGATTAATTATATCCTAGAAAACAAAGAGAGCCTGATTTCAATCGCTACTGCTGTAGTGGCTGCGGCATCCGCAATTTGCGCCCTAACCCCCACACCCAAAGATGATGGGATTGTCCGTAAACTTTACACCATTTTAGAATGGGTAGCTCTGAATGTAGGCAACGCTAAAAAATAAAATGGTCAAGTTAATCGTAGCCGCACTACACGCCTACGTCGCTTATGTAAAATTAAAGCACCGAATATTTATATATGAGATTGAAGATGAAATTGATGACCTTGCTACCAACGGTAGCCCTGCTGCAAAGTTGCGGCTTGAGCGGGTTGCAAAACGACTCAAGCGCGAACTCAAGCGCGATGTATGACCCGCCTACGATTACTTTAGTCGAGGGGGGAGAATACCAGTTTTGTGAGGGGAGCCTAGTGGGGAGAGCAAATCACAAATTCCACAGTGATTACAGCTACCAAAGAGCAATTATTATCGGAGGGAAGTGATGAAAGACAGTTTTATTATTCCAATTGTAGGGGCCGTATCACCGACGATAGGCGTCATTTTATCCTATCAAGACCAGCTTGAATACTGGCTCCGAATCCTTTCCCTTACTGGGGGAATTGCAGTCGCCGCCGTAACCCTTTACAAAATCTTAAAGAGCAAATGATTGGGATCGCTATAGGTCATTCTAGGAAAGGAGATAATGGGGCGTATACTGTCGGGGAATCTAGTGTCAGTGAGCACACGTTTAACTCCGACCTTGTGCCTTTCATTACTGCCCACTTAAAAGTCCCTTACAAAATATATGCTGACTACAAAGCATCTAGTTATCTTGGGGCTATGAACTACGCCGCTCGCAAAATGCGTGAGGATGATGTAGATGCTTGCGTAGAACTCCACTTTAATTCGGCTGGGCCCAAAGCCACAGGGCACGAGTGGTTGCATTGGCAGGGGAGTAGTGGGGGAAGCCGCCTCGCTACGGGTTTAAAAGAATCGATGATTGAGCATTACCCTAGCCTCAAATCTCGCGGGGTTAAATCTAGGTCTCGCGGAGATCGGGGCGCTTTGTTTTTGCGAAAGACTCCCGTAGCCGCATGTATTGCAGAACCCTTCTTTGGATCTAACCCAGAAGATGTCGCGTTAGTTATGTCAGACCTATCGAAGTTGGGTAAGATGTATGCTGAGGGGATGAATAACTTTTTCGCCTGATGAGACTACCAAAAACTGTTCGTGTAGCTGGTCAAGTAGTCAAAATCTTAAGAGACGACTTAAGCGATGACGGGTTGTTTGGTTACTACAGCCACGATCGGAAAGTAATTATTTTAGCTAAAGGACTAAAGGATGAGGTGTTACTTAACACTTTGAGGCACGAGCTAATGGAAGCATCACTCTGCATATCCGGCGTAGGTTTTTGCGAATCGATGGAGCAAGAAGCCGTCGTTCGATGTATGGAAGAAGTATTTTTTCCTGTTTGGGAAAGGATTCAAAAACGAACAAAAAGTGAGTAAAACCAAGAAGCTCCCCCGTCAGTTCAGCCGGACTAAGGGGATGTTAATTTTCACGCCTAACAGCGACAACATTAAAGAAGCGTTCGAACGGAGCGAAGAATTAGGTGTGCTCCCTAATTCGTTTACACGGGGGGCTGGTAGAATGACGGGGTTCTTGGGAGAAGTGGCTTTTGAAAACCTGTATCCTGCATCCGTATACGTGGGCGATAAATTGTTTACCCATGACTATGAGCTGGGCAAGCGGAGAATTGATGTTAAGGCGAAGTGTTGTGCGGGGAAACCCCTACCACATTACACGGCATCAGTGAACTGCCCTGAGGGGAAGAAGCTCCCCGCTAACGCTTACTACTTTGTGAGAGTTAAGAAAGACTTCACAAGGGCATGGATGCTGGGTTGGGCTACAGGACTCAAGATTCAGAGATCAGGTGTGTATAAGAAAAAAGGTGAACCCGACGATTTCGGATTCACCTATAAAGTAAATGGCTACCACCTACCTATTGGAGCACTGCGTCCAGCAAACTCTCTGTAGTATCTTCGAAGTCGATATCGAATTTTTCAGACACGTCGATAGACCACACTTTACCGCTGCCTTTACCGATCGATTTTATTGGGCGCATATCAGGGTTGGCTTTAACACCATCTTCCAAATGCGCTAGCCCGTTGCGGACGAACTCAAGTTTGTTTGACGCTCCCAACGCTCTGCCATTGTTATACGTATGAATGGCGACTTGGAATTCAGTAATTGTGCCACGCCAATTCGCCATCGTCTCATTATGCTCTCGGCAAGCTTTGGCAAAGAAATCAACAAGCTCTGCAACTTGAGACCTGCTGGAGTTATCATACGCCGCATAAGCTATGGTCTTATCGATGAAGCTCTTAACACCGAATCTATCGTCATCGATGACTTCGACCGGCGGGTCCCAAGCCTCCAGCCACGCTAGGAAGTTCGGCAACTCATTCGATATGATGTTCGTTAGCTTATCTTTTGGCGGGAAGCGGAATTCCTTGTCGCATATCTTAAACGCCATTAGCTTATCCCTATTACTAGAATCAAGAGTTGGGATAACGCTCATGCTATTAGCATCATCGTTGAGACTCACAACAATACGGCCTGACCATGGTAGGGTTACGGCATCCGCGTATTTAGCCATGAATTCAATTCTTGGATTAGCCACGCCCCTTTTAATAAGCTCAGTCGCTTTACGCTGATCTTGGAATGACGCAGCCGAGACGGTATCATCGATGACCCAGCAAGCGGCCCGTCCTAAATCTTTGTTGAATTTAGTCCCTCCCGAAAGGTAATCGCTTGCATCAGCATAGCCACCTACCGCAGCAGAGATAATCTTATTTGACAGCAGTGTTTTCCCCCGTTTGGCAGGACCGACTAAGATGCAAGCTTGTCCTTGATCTTCGCGATTATTCATAACGGCGTGGTAAAACCGTTTAAACCAAGCGAAGAAATAATACTTAGTCCTAGTGGGCTGCGAATCAACGAAGAATTGATCAAAGAATAAGTTCAACCATTCCCACCCAGCAACATCCCCGTTCCCTGAAGGGGGTATGGGTTTGATATTAGAACTGTTCAAGATTCGAAGCCCGTTGAACTCAACCACCCTCTCATTTCTCCTGAACACAACTGGAGCTATCTCGTTAATCCGGTTTTGATTACTGATCACGAGTATCGCATTATCAACCTCCGAGATGTTTTCTCCTTTTTTCGTAGTGTTTTTAAACCCCCTCTGCCTCAATTCTAGGACAAGTTGCTCCCTCGGGATTGGTTGAGCGGCGGCATGGAGAAGCTTAAAAAACTGACGACCATTAAACCAATACTCGTCTAGCAACCCGCCCATCTTCTTTTCTTCGTAGGACTTAACGAAGTCTGGGCCGAAGACATCTCGCCACGGCTTCCAACCATAATCCCTATCTGAGTATACGATCATACCGTCTTCGAAGACCTGACAACCTTCCCGATCGATACCGTCATCAATCCAAAATAAAGGGCCCCTAGCCCCAACTTCAAATTCGCCTATCCACCTATTTGGGAATTTCTTCTGCACTTCAGCGGCGACTTCTTCGATGGGTATCGAAGTATCAGCGGACTCTGGCGGGTTATTTTTAGCCGCTTTAATAAGAGCAGTCTGAACTATGCTAGACGGCACTTGGCCATTCAAGCTAACCCACTCAGTGCCCAGCTCAAAATACTGAGAAGGATCTTCTGACTTCCGGTCATACCCCGCAAAGATTTTAGAGAAGTTAATAAGCTTCGCTAACTCCCCCATGAATGAACGGTAAAGAAAATGAGGGACAGAGCACACCTCCTCAAACTCAAACACTATGCGTATATATCCGCTATACGTCCTAGCTCTCCACGCGGGCATACAGTTAACGCACTTAGATGCGATGATGTTATCGACGCTAGTCCAATCTACTGGAGCATCATAATCCGCCGCGACTCCGTGGACCTTAACTACTTTATTCTCACCTTCGATACGGGCTCCCGAGTTGAGACCCTCGGCCATGCTAAAGAAACAATGGTCAGTGCTAGTTTTCCCACACCATTCTCGGTAAAGGGCTTTTGATTTAAAGTGCGGTCTTTGCAGTGTTATCTTAGACATGTCATCGCATGTCGTAATTTTTTTATCTCTTAGGTTTTTTAAATATCTGTATTTCATTATTTTTCGTATTTAGTCAGTATTGATCCTTCAGCGGCTACGGGGATGTCTGAGATCCATTTGGGCGGTTCTGACATAATTCTAATCACATTCTGTAGCACCTCCTCAGATTCAGCTTCATCAGCTTCGATAACCATCTCATCATGGACGTGCATGATTATCTTATACCCTGCTTCCTCTACCCTAAGCAACATATCTGAGAAAATATCTCGCGCTAGCGCCTGACTGACATTCTCAGCTATTAGCCCACCCCACAATCGAACTTCGATATACTTACCGTGGCGAGGCATTTTTGAGATGAAATGTAGCCGACCACCTTCTGCGTGCCCCCGCAAGCTCCCGTAGTTGAGGACGCGACCACTAGGCAATTCCACAGAAAATTCATCCTTTGCTTGGTGGGACCCTTCGATATCACCAGTGTAAGTGCCCCATAGGTTTTTAACTTTCCGCATTTTCATGCGGTATTTTTTAACTCTTTTTGCAGCCACTTCTTCACTGATGTTTGACATAGCTGCGAACCGAGGGGCTCCGGCCCCGTATCCACAACCTAAAACCATGGCCTTCACCGTGTGTCTAAGTTTGGGGTCTTCCTTTTTTAAGACGCCATTAGCTGGGTCCCACATACCAAATCGTGTAGCGAAAGCTTCATAGATGTCATCCGTGGATTTAATCTCTTCGAGCATCTCCTTATCGTTCGCTAACCAGCATAGTGTCCGCACTTCGATCTGAGAGAGGTCAACTGCGATTAATCTTTTGTTAGGCTTCGGGGAAATTAAATGCCTAAGGTTCACCCCAAACATCTCTTCTCTAGGGAGGTTCTGTAGGTTGAGATTGCCACCAGACCCGCTGAACCTCCCCGTATGCGCTCCAAAATACATGCACCCCCCGTAATATCTACCATCCGCCATGGTCGCGTAATCGAAACTCTCTAGTTTCTTTTTCAAAGCGTTGATACGTCGCCAATCTTTTACGGCGGTTATCCACTTAAACTCACGCTCATTATACTCAACCCACTTCTGAGATTCTTCATCCGCTGCGGAAAGACTGACAGGGGGTTCAATACCGACTAAAAGACATTGCTGGTCAAAAGCCGCCCTACTAAGTAAAGGCTTTTCACCGAGCCAAGGTATCAGTTCCTCTGCTTCAAACAGCTTTACCTTAATCACTTCGAGCTGTTCCTTAAGTAGCTCCTCATCAATTGGGATACCTTCTTGAACAATCTTCCGATTCAAGCGACTGATGTTCCGCTCAACCTCAGGCCATTTTTCCGATAGCGTTTCCCATAAGCGTAGGCACAGCTCACTATCTTTGAGCGCATACTCACTAACTTCTTTTTGAAACTCATCAGTCATGTCCTCCCATTTTTTTCCCGCCATATTGTCGCGAGTGGATTTGTCTACGGTGAGTCCAAACAAAGCGGCGGTAGAACCTTTGAGAGACCTAGGTAATTTACAATACGCCGCTAAGTCCGCAGTGCAGTGCCATTCATGGGGTTCGCAGGAACCCCACCACTCCTGCTCAACCCCATAAAGATACAGAGTTTCGTCGAAGCTAGCGTTATGGGAAAGCACGATATTACCGTTAAGCTTCCCCCAGTCAAAATCTTTAGGGTGCCCAACAAATTGAGTCCCTTCGTCTCCCACAACGGAAACCATATAAGCATCAAACTGAGGGTGGCTAAAGTAGCCGAGAGTCCCCAGTGTTTTGATGCTGCACGACTTATCGTAATAAGTCTCGTAATCTAAAGCAAAAACATTTCTAGTCATATAATTAATTAAAAGTTTGCCCCGCCCCCTTACACATTAAAAGGAGACGGGGCATATAAAGAGGCTTTTATGTGGTTACCTCTAGGTGATGATTTTACCAGCTTCACAGATTGCCGCCACATTACCTATTCCTTGCCGGAAATTCCTAGTCTACAACTATTTCTAGTTCCCCTGTTTGAGGGCGTGTCTTAAGGCTATCTTGAAGGCACTCTCTAATAAGGATCGTAGCTTCTAAATCTCTACACGAGACTTCGAGCATCTCTTCGATTTTCGAAATGATTTCACTAAGCTTATCGATTTCCTCTTTGAGGATGTCATGGGATTTAATTTCGCCCGACATTACCCTAGGAAGTTTTCGATGAACCCCTTGACCTCTTCGCTTGGCGGGTCTTGAGTGATGGTGAGCGAGGGAGCAAACCAGCTATACTTACCGCGAGTAATCGCCGTAGACTGGAAGTTCCACAACCTTTCATGAATGGGGGTGGCCTTATTAAAGACGGCGAATGTCGCCAACCTTTTAAAGGTTTGACGGTAAGCGTCTTTGGCGACGTTGATCCGGCCCAGAGCATAGTTCGCGTCCCCAAGTGGGAACGGGAAAGAGTCTGCGTCATCTCCTCCTTTGAAGAGTAAGGTGATCTCAGCGAACTCAAGAATAGGGTATTCCGAGTCTAAGCTAAGTTGCACTTTTTCCTCCTGCGAATTAGCAATCCGTGGGATGTCATCGGCATCAAACGGGACATCTTCACGCCATGCCTTGTTAGCACTAAGTGGAACAACCTGAATTGGCTCTTCAGGTGCTGCAAGAATGATGCGCTTGTCTAAAACAAGCGAGCCATACGGTGCGGGGTTGCCATCGGGTCCAGTAATATCACTGGTCTTCTGCACGACGTTAACACGAGGGATGTCAATATCGGATTGATCTAGCGTATCGCTAAGGGCGTTTGCTAGGTTGGTAGTAGGAGCTTCAGTCAGCTCGTTCTTTTTACTCATATCTATTGGTTTCTGTTTCTTGTTTCTAGTTTCCTCAAGACAATTGACGCCTTGAGGGAGAGGTTTCTATAATTCCTGCGGAGTCACATGCATCAATGAACTCAGAGGATAATTGCTTCTTGTTGCCTTTATCCGCTGTGTCGCCAACAGCTTTGGCAATTTTTGCAAGCGGAAGGCTCACGTTGTTCAAAATAGTTTCAGTGTCAACACCGTATTTTTTAGCGATGCGAATAAACGTTTGGGGGTCGGTGACGTTTCTACGCCCCGCCATTTTTTTAAGTCTGAGGTTGGGTAACTCAAGCCCATCTTCTACAAGAGAAACAGCGTGTTTTTTAAACGCGTCTGCCCAGTAGGTTACAATTTTGGCGACAACATAAAGGTGCTCCACTGTCTCGGGATCGTCTGTAGTTTCAATATCTACATCGGGGAGTTGCGGGTTAAGCTTTTTGGCCACCTCGATTACCAACCCACCGAGCGATGGGCAGGTGTCCTCGTATTTACAAAACCTACAGTCAACGGTTGGCGTAAGCTCTGAAAGATCGGGGGCACCGTTCTCCCATTTGGGGCGTATTTTTTCCCCCTTAAGGATAACGTCTGACAACTCTCTAATAAGTTGAGGGAGGTCCGACCGACTAAACGTGTGGCTCAGAATCTCATTACGCTGCGGTATGAAAAATACAAACTCTATGGTTTCCAAGTCAGGGAACTTTTGGAAACAACCGACAGTGTATGCTCTGGATTGCCAGTTCTTATCAGGGGCGTCTATTTTAGAGATCCCCGTTTTGTAATCGATGAGTATCCCTTTAGTCCCGTCGTAAATGTTAAGGTAGTCACAAGTGCCATACGTGGAAGTCCCATCAAGTTCCACATCAAGAACAATCTCGGCATGGGACTCCGTCAACTCCATGTCACCGTAGTTCATCAGGTATTCGTATTGATCGGTCAGGATCTCCTGATAAATCGATACCTCTTGTTCGCTTTGAAGATTCGATGGGTCTTCAATCTCAAGGGCCTCATGTATACGGGTGCCCATTTCAGCAGCCGCTGAAGTTCCTGATCTACCCGTGTAACCAGCACACCCTGCGACATACTTAAGAGAAGAGGGGGAAAACTCTGCGTGTCCCCTGTCGCTGTGCTTTGGTTGGTTCATAGGCGGAACATCCCACACCTAAAACCACACGTCAAAATAATTCTTCAGTTTTTTTTGGTCTCCCAAAAATATCGGGCAATCAGGAACGCGTCAACCATGCCATCGTGCGGGACGCGACACCTTGAATTTTTAAGCCACTGCTCATCTGGAACACGCTCTTCAGCTTTTTCAAAGGCGACTTGTTTACTAGTCCCCCGAGATATTTTACCAAGGATGCGCTTCTGCCATTTGTGGACGGCTACTCTTTGAACCTCGTAATTATTGGTTTCCGCCATGCCAATTAATTTCCCGAAACTCAAAGCCATCGAGCGCATTGCTTGAGAGCTTTTAGCGTGCGCAAGCGGCTCTTCAATGGCTAGGTGAAAAGGCGTGTTTAAGTAGAGCAGCCACTCTTTAATCTCACGAGTGTCGATCTCTCTTTTTTCGCCCACCATTATTGTGGGCATCGCCATTTTGCTTATGACGCCCCCATCAAATAGAGAGATGGCGCAGAGCCCCCCGTCCAAACCGTTATCAATTCCAACAATCAAAATAAATTTAAGGTGACTATTAATCCATCACCGTGTGCGGGTGTGTAAACAAAAATATTTTTTTTGAGTGTTCTTATAAATGAAATCTCTTTCATGTTGGCTGGGAAAACCCTGTAATAGGGCCCTTCTAGTTGCCGCACGTCGAAAGCCACATCGGCATCTTTGGTATCCTTTCGGATAAGAACTTTTGGGTTGTGCACTAGTTCTTTACTTTTAAAGAGTGTCATTACTTTTTAAGGATAGTTGTATCTAAAAAACAGGGGGTGGCTGGACCAAAGTCCGCCATAATTAATTGGTTCAACGCTGTCCGCGCTTCATCGGGGTCGAGAGCATGGTCGTCTTCTAGAACTTTTAGCGACTTAAGGCTATCGTAACACGCGACAGCTGGTCCGTCTAATCTTTCGATCACCCCTAGAAGAGCTTTAGAGAGTTGCTCGAAGAACATGATCGCATCATATCGCTCATCGTAATAATCTGAGGACACAGCTCTCTTAACGTAGGGGTCTTTATCAGGGTTATAGTCCCATGAGAAGTTATCGAAATCATTTATCATCTGCTTCTATATCAATAATGGTTCCTTTTCCGATATCCGCTTTTCTATTGTTTAGTATCGAGATGTCGATTTGCATTTTGTGCGAGGCTCCCCCACTCGACTTAGCGTTTAAACCTAAGTTCCTACGTATTAGTTGATCCAGCTCAGACAGCTCTTTGATGTTCCTCGGGCCGCTAATGTTTTTCATGTTGTCCCGAGCTAATCGTATCGCCGCCATTGCGATGTAGTTCTGGTATTTATCAGCGGGACTCGCTTGACTCTCAGCGATCTCAAGGATCTCTTGCTCCTCTTTGATCCTCGCATCGTGCTTCGCGAGTATGGAAGCTTCCTTCGTCAGCCTCTCAGTATCTACTTCATCAGTATCTTCATTAGCAGGAGGGGGTTCTGGGATTTCTTCTCCAACATCCGAAGTATTTTTCCTTGAAGGGATGCCACGTTTTTTAAACCATCTTCGAACGGTTCCCGCATGGACTCCTAGCTCCTTAGCTATTGCAGCGGTTTTCCAATCGGTGTGATACATATCGACTGCGCGATCTATGATTTTTTGTTTGGAATTGAAACTCATGTTAAAGTGGCTAACTTTAATGCAATATGGCTATAAACGACCAAAGGGGCAAGCAGTTACTAGAACCTAAAATAAATCCTAAAACAAAACGGATGGACGTAGGTGGTTTTGAAATACCTCCCACTAGCCTACTTACTGCGTTGCTGTATGGTTTTGCAAAACACGAGGAGCCTGTTTCCCGTGAGTATTATTTCTGGAGAGTGTGTGATGAGCTGTGGAATAATTCTGAGTTGCCTGAGCCGTTGATGGTGAAGCACCCGTGGGCGGAGGTAATGATTCGTTCAGCTATAGAAAATAAATACTTGGCTATTGGGGGGTCTGCTTCCTCCGGCAAATCGCACACCATGGCCGCGTGGGGCATCGTGAACTGGTTATCCCAACCGCAGGACACACTAGTTCTGATGACATCTACCACATTACGGGAGGCACGAAAAAGGATTTGGGGTTCAGTGATGTCTTTACTAACCGTGATTGATGATGCCCCGCTCAAGATACGGGATTCAATTGGTAACGCTGCGTATGTTAACGAGAAAGGAATCCTTATAGAAAGAGCTGGGTTATCACTTATCGCTGCTGAGAAGAGCAAGACTAAAGAAGCCGTAGGACGCTTCATTGGTTTGAAACAAAAGAGGGTGATCCTTATTGGCGACGAATTATCTGAGCTGTCACCAGCTATCCTGAATGCTGGCCTCACCAACCTTTCTAAAAACCCCCACTTCCAGATGATTGGGATGAGCAACCCCAACTCCCGCTTTGATGCGTTTGGGACTTGGTCAGAACCTAAAGACGGTTGGGACAGCGTCGATACGAACACGGCGGATGAGTGGAAAACTAAGTGGCGGGGGAAATACCTGCGCCTAGATGGCGAGAGGTCGCCCAACATCATCGCCGGAAAAACCATCTACCCATGGCTACCCACGCAGGAAAAACTTGAAGAAGACAAAGCGTTGCTGGGTGTTGAGAGTCGGGGGTATATGCGGATGGTCCGCGCTGTGTTTTTTGACAGCGACGAAGCAACTGGTATATACACTGAGAATGAGCTTACGAGTAGCAGGGCGATGCATTCCGTCCAGTGGCAGAGCACGCCCGTTAATCTTTGCGGGATAGACCCTGCATTCACCAACGGGGGTGACCGGACTTGCCTCGTCCCAGCAAAGGTTGGGTATGATCACAATGGGCAGTATGTGATAGAGTTTGGGAAGTCGATACAGTTAAATGACGACGCCACTAATAAAGCCGTCCCCAGAACTTACCAGATTGTTAAGCAAATAAAGGAACAGTGTCTAAAATTGAACATACCCCCTGAGAATGTGAGTGTTGATGCGACTGGAGCGGGAGCCCCGTTCTGCGACGTCCTAGCAGGAGAATGGTCTAATCGTTTCATGAGGGTTTCGTTTGGGGGGAGAGCAAGTGACAAGCGCGTAAGCGCGAATAGCAAACTAGTGGGCACCGAGTTGTATGTGAATCGTGTGTCGGAGCTATGGTTTGTGGGGAAAGAACTGATGAGAACACGTCAAGTGTTTGGGGTTAGTCCTGAATTAGCGCAGGAAATAACAGCTCGTAACTATGACCACGTAAAGGGAGCTACCCTCCGCATGAAAATAGAATCAAAACCTGAGTTCAAATCTCGTTTTGGCAGGAGCCCCGACTTAGCTGATGCTGCTTTTTTAGCTTTGGATTGTGCTCGTCAAAGGCTAGGTTTAGTGGCTGTCGATCCCCCTAAGGAGGGTGACACTGCTTTTAATAGGCCACGGAGGTCAATGAAAAATTTAAGTTCTGCTTTACAAAATGCGGACTCGTCTCTAGTCGATTGACTTTTTTAATTCAAACTATACAATTTAACTTATGTCTTTCTCAGATCTATTCACGGATAAGGCCAAAGCCAAAGCCAAAGCCAAAGCC
>TARA_B110000483_G_C18206900_1_pt1 | contig 16468 bp, 15 predicted proteins | sample TARA_B110000483 | Tara Oceans TARA_B110000483 (sample SAMEA4398176) | marine metagenome | biome: Polar Biome; feature: [SRF] surface water layer (ENVO:00010504); material: water (ENVO:00002006), including particulate matter (ENVO:01000060) such as... | depth 5 m
CTTCGGTTGTGTCTACACCTTCGGTTGTGTCTACACCTTCGGTTGTGTCGGTGTGTTCTCTTACATTGGTCGATAGATTTTTAATTTCAAGGTCTTCTTTAGTTTTGCTAAAATTATCCCTTTTAATCATACATGTTTGCGTTATTTCGGGTTCTTTATTTAAAATCATTACTTGTACTAATTTTATTTCAATATCAATGCTTTTAGAAGTTAATTTTATTCCTTCTACTTTAATTAATGGAATAATGTTAACATTATTATTAATACAAGAACTTGTTTGTTTATTCTCATTTTCGTCATATATCATACATTTTTCTGTATCACTTCCTTTATCTATGTCTAAATATGTTCTAATCAACAATTTTTTACCTGACTTATATAATCTGTATAAAGGGGATGTTAATGTTTCTATATCATCGTCCGTCATTTCACCTGTAAACCATAAACTTTTTTTTTCGCTTATTTTTTCTTTACAATATTTTTCAAGATTTAACAACCATTCAACAATATGGTCAGAGTTATTTCTATCATATATTAAATCACAATATAACCCTCTATTTGTTTTAATAACACCTTGTTTTGTAGAACATTTGGGCAATTGAATATACATAGGTTTGCCATCAATTGTTTGAATTCGTGTAATAAATGATCCTCCTTGAATTGGTTGAGGACTTACTAAAGCAAAATTTTTAAAATTGAAACAATCTGTTGGTTTGTGTATTTCCATTAAAAAATAAATATATAATATACCATTTATTGAGACGCATTAAAGTTAGAAAATAAAAATATTATTTATAATATTATGAAAGATGGTATAATATTATTATGCTTGGAAATATTAAGACGCCCAGATGTTAAAAATGAATTAAAAAATTTAATGGCTCCGATTATTGAATTAATACTCAATGAATTATATCCATATATATATTTATCACTTATATTCGTTATTATTAGTTTTCTTTTACATTTAGGAATTTTTATTTTATTATTTCGTAACAAATCTAAAAATAGTATTTTATGATATTTTCTATTATAATATTATAATGGATGGATTATTAGGAACACCGGGAGGTGGACGTAGAAGACGATATAAAACGGGAAAAGTAAAGCGTGTAAAACGAAAATCTTCGCACGTTAACAGAAGAACAAAAAAAACACGTAAAACGCGTCGTGTAAAAAAAATGAAGGGAGGCAATTCACTTTCCAGTGTGTTACTTCCTATGGGACTTCTTAGTCTTCAGCAATTTTTTGTTAACAAAGCAAGGTCCAGAAAGTCTATTGTTCCTAATAAATTTAAAAAGGCATTAAAACTTAAGTAAATATTTTTTAACTTAATACAGAAAATATATAAATATTATTTTGAATTATACCATATAATGGACGAGTTTCAAAATAATATAAAATCATGGGTAACTATTGATAATAATATAAAACTTTTAGCAGAACAATTAAAAGATTTAAAAACAGAAAAATTAAACATAAGTAATAATATTTTAAATTATGTAGAAGAAACAAATTTAAACAACACAACTATTCAAATTAATGATGGTAATCTTAAGTTTACAAAAGTAAAACAAACATCTAATCTAACACTTAGCTATGTAAAAGAGTGTTTAGAAAAATGTATCTCTAATCCTGATGATATTTCTGCTATTATGAATGTTATTAAAGCATCAAGAAGTAGTAAATACAATAATGATATAAAACGTAGTTATACATAACTAAAATTTAAAGACATATTATATATGGAATTTGACAAACAAGAACTAATATTTAATAACGAAAATGATAGGATTATGTGCGACGGATTTAAAATAAATAATATATTATTAAACTCAAACAACCCTGCTTTTATAACATTTAATTCTAGTAAAAATAATAACAATTTACAAGATAACAAAGTTAGTTCTTTATTCAATGATTTGGCAGTACCGATGGGTTTATTGTACATTCAAGAAAAAATGAAAAATCCTTTATACAAAGAAACTATTCATAGTTCAATAGATGACTCCCTTTACGATAAATTATTAAATTTAGCACAAAGAAAAAGTAAAAGTAAAACTCGAAAACGTATTAAAATTAACTTAAAAAAAGGAACTAAACAACGCACGAGTAAGCTTAAAAAATAGTTTATAATGAATAAATTAATATTAAACAATTATAATAATAATTGTTTAATATTAATTTTTTAAAATACACTCCAATTATTGTTACTAAACGGTGACAACAATATATCCGATAATTTCGTTTTCCAATAATCTACTTTTTTGTTAAATTCTATTTCCTTTTTGGTTGTAGGATATAAAGATGTTTCTGCCATTAAAACAGACTCATCGTAAGTGATCGGATGTTTAACACCAAAACAATTAATACCGAATCTGACATTTGGGTTATCAATAAAACCTCCATTTATACCCGGGCGCCCACAGTCATGTTCATGACCATCTATTTCTTGTAATTTTTCCCACTTTTCCATTTGTGTAGGAAATAGCGCCATCTGTCCTTCAGACCATCCATAGCCACACCAATCTGCTCCCTTATCGTAAGCATCACTTAATTCTTCATATGTAGCAAGTCTTGCATCGCGTGCTTTACAAATCGCTTTCGCACTTTCATAATCATATATATTATCTGGAATGTGATAAACTTCATCTTTTTTAACTTTAATTACTGGTTTAATACCATCTGAATCTACTACTATTTCTAATTCTGGTACATTCCCCAATAAATTTTTAACACTCGTGATAACATCTATATTGAAAATATACAACACCCCGTTTAACATTATAAGTAAAATAAACATAGACCATAATAATAATTCAAATGCATATTTTCCATTGCTTTTACTTTCGCCTTTGTTTCCTGTATCTCCGTCACCAATACTTGTAACACTTTCCTTCGCAGAATCAAATGAAACGCTCATTGACTTAGTATTTTTTGAATTTTTATTCCCTAAAGATGAAAACAGGAATACATAAACTAATATTACAATAATTAATATTATAAATAAAGCATTTTGTTTAAAAAACTTGTTTATTTTTTCAAATAGAGAAATATTTCCTGTATTTTCAATGTCTATTTCTATATTATTTTCTGGTTCATGTTCTATATTATTTTGTATGCTATTATCTATGTTAACCATATATATATATAATTAATTAATTTTTTTTTTCCTGTAAAAAAAACAATAGGAATACGGCGTAATTATGCTTGAACTATTTACTTCATTAACCATAGTATCATTAAAATTATACCATTTTCCATTGGCATTTTTTATTACTGCGGTATAATGTCCGCCGTCAGAAATACCCGAATGATTACATACGCCAAATAAATCATAAATATATTGCTCCTTCTTATAACCTTGGACATATTTACTTAAGTTAAAATTATCTAATACGGCATCCACTAATACATTAATTTTATTACCTTTTATATTCCATCTTTTTAAATCTATAATTAACACATCAGGCAAACTCCAAAAAATTATTCCACGATAAACATCCTGTTTTTTATTTGTATTATCGTTCATCCATGCATCATCGCCAAATAATTCTTCTTTTTTACAATATTCATCCATACAGTCATATAATGTGGGTGTTTTATTATTAGGTATTGGCAAGCTTAATATAGAAAATGGTTCAGGTCTATCTGATAATATTTCACGTGTTTTGGAAGTAATTCTTGATATGTGAATTCCATAAAATAGTTCTATTATTTCCGAATATTCATTTTCATACATTGTTTTTAGCATTTCATAACATTTGACTGCTAATTTATCTGTAGTAGATTTTTCATGGCCTTCTATTTGCATTGTCACGCCTCGCGATAATGCATTGTGAAAACTATCTATTAATAATATAAGAAATTCTTGTATGTCGTTCTGATTATAACCCGTAAATAAAGCACGTTCTTTAATAACCGATACTTGATGAACCGCGTTGACAAAACCGTGAGGAGCTATAGTACAGTTACTACTCCACATTAATTGTCTTAACTTGTCCCATTCTACTAACAACATTGAATCTGCATTATTAGACTTATTTAATTTTTTTTTATAAGATTTATTATTTAAAAAATGATTTAATTCGTATGTATGTGACAAAATTTGCATACATGCATTCAAATAACAACTATTTCCTACATTTGCTAATCCGGTTAACCCTTTATCTTTATATTCGTTAAAATTATCATTCATATAATTATCTTTAATAATGTATATTTAAACATATTTGTATTATATATCTAACATATAGAATGTCGTATGACAGTTATATTGAAAATTTAATTGAAACGCGCCGGCTTATGAATAATATGGTTGGTTTAATTAATTATCAAGAAAGAAATATGAGAATTGTATTAAATAATTCAAGTAATTCAAGAAATTCAAGAAATTCAGGAAATTCAAGAAATTCAAGAAATTCAGGAAATTCAGGAAATTCAAGAAATTCAAGAAATTCAAGAAATGTAATATGGGACAGAAATAACAACGATGATGCTAATGATAATATGTTTTATACAAACAGTCCTTTTATTTTTTCTCGTAATCCACAATTTCAGACCCCGATTGAAAACCATAATCGACATAGACAAAGCTCTATTAATGTTACGCCCATATATAATCATCCAAGAAGTAACAATAGAGGTATTAGTAGAAATAATAGTAGACCCAATACTCCAACTCAGAATCAAATTACAAGAGCTACAAATAATACTATTTATTCTAATATAGAAAATCCTTCAAACACTATTTGTCCTATTAGCAGAGATCTTTTTAACGACGATGACAATATTACACAAATAATACCTTGTGGTCATATTTTTTCACGTAATAATTTGCGCGAATGGTTCACACGTAATTCTGGTTGTCCTATGTGTCGCTATGACATAAGAAATTATAATCCTAATGAAAATTATGGTGTTTCACAAACACCTAATAATAGTAGACAAACTACTATTTCAGATAATAATTTTAATATGAATGATATTAATTTAAATGATATTGCAGAACAAATTGCTGATGATATTTTAAATAATGTACCTGATTCGTCTAATAATATTTCTCTCGAATACTCACTGTTTTCACCATATAACAACACAACGCTGGTTCCTATATTTAATAGGAATACAACAAGAAGAACAATGGACACATCATTAAATATATTATAAAATTAAATTGTATTAAAAAATATTTAATACCATTTAATTTTTATTCATGTTATCATTATTTTATCTTAAAATAATTATTAATTCCATTATCATTATTCTTCATATTATCTGTTTGAATTAAATACTTATCAAATAGTAACGCTTTTACTTCCTTATTTCTAAGAGTTTCTTCCTTTTTTTTATAAATACATATATCGCTATATTCACTTTTTAACTTATTTAATTTTTTATTCCATTTTCTTAGCGAACTTCCCATATCATTTCTACTACTATAAATTTTGTCTAATACCAGGGCAAATAATTGTTGTATTGGTTTCATCAATTGATTCGTTATGTAAAATGAATAATTAATTCGTATTTTATTTTGCATTATGTATTCGGGGGTTTCTATTCTTTCGCCTTGAAGCGCCTTTTTATTTGAATTTTCAATATAAACAAATGCTATTCTATCACCAACCGATGGTTTATTACCTGAATCGCGCTTGCCTATTCTGTCCGCCAGAACCTTGTGTGCTATTTGTTTTGGATTTTTATAACCACTACGTAATGATTTCGTAATTATTAATTTGCCCATTCCATATTTTTCGTTTACCATATTTTGTAAACATTTATCTAGAAATTGTATAGCATGCTGTATATCTTGTTCCTTCATTAATATATCAATTATTCCACCATAGACGTCTTTTACAATAGGAGCGTTGTCACGTCTTTTTAACACTATACCCATCGATTTACGCTTACATTTATTAGGGTCATCTTCATATAACATTCCTACGTATCTTTTTTTAGATAATAAGCAAAATGGTAAAAATGTTTTTTCATATTCTAACTCGTGTGGGTTTTTCAGGAACTTACTTGCTAATTTACCTGCTTCTTTTGCCAATTCAATAGTAATTTCTAATGCTTTTTTTCCAATAATTGGATTATTTTCTTTATCAGTTAGATTAAATTTGAAAAACACAGAATCCGTATCTCCATACACATATTCTGCATTTGTGGTTACTTCGCCATATTTTATCGTAGTGACCTTTTTATTTTTATATGCTTCTTCTATTACTCTTTTGGCATATGTTAATAACTTTCTACCTGTTGCGGTTGTTGATGCTGCGCAATCTTTTTCGTAGAACGAACTTGTTTTGGCACCTGTTTGTCCATATAGTGAATTAGCTGTTAATTTAATACTTAATTGTCTCTTATCTAATACATTTTTCATAAAATCGTCTTTTTGTTGAGGAATTAATTTACGCGTTGTTTTCCTGGCGTGTAGAAGTTCTTCCAATATAGAAGGCATTACGCCTTTGCCACCAGGAAACTGTGCAAATCTACAAGTTTTATAACCACATTTTACTTTTTCCATAGCAGCAACCGGGTTACCGTTCTTATGTTGCCATTTAAATGTATCATATGTGATATCAACATATTTGTATTCGGGTAAATTATCATATATAAATTTATTATTTTCGTCTTTTTCACCAGAGTCTCTTATTAGATTACCTTCTAATGTATATTCTTTTGTCCATACCTTACTATCATGAGATATGTTTTCACTTATCATTGATGACGGGTATAGTGAACTATAATCTACACACGCAACAGGGTCGTTTAGATACAAATCGCATTTCGGTTCTAATACTATTGCTCCTTCAAACCCATCGTTATCATAACCTTTTTCTACTACTGGTATTAATGTGTTTTTTTCACGACATTTTTTTGCAATATAACTTGTTAATTTAATTCCTTGGCCCCGCATGACTAAAAAGTCTAGCGGAACACTACATAAATTCGCCATTTCTACAAAACCTGTAATAACATCTATTTTACGCATCAAGTGATGAACTAAGTTACAATCTTGAATACAATATTTTGCAATCAAAGCGCGTTCCTTTGGACCTTCATTTGTCATTCTAAAAATATCTTGGGGTGTTACGTCGTCTTTTGCTAACCCCCAACGCACCTTTTTTGTCATGTCAGGTTTTTCAATATTATTAATATAAAATGTTCCTTCTTCATAATCTATGTTATATACTTCGAACTTTTTCCCGTCTTTATATTGATCTACGCTGTGTGCTTCTTCTTCAAAAGTAATAAATGTATTGTTTTCTAATCCTGTTAAATTTTCTGTATATATTTTTGTTGTGTTATTTTCGTGTTCTATATTTTTTACGTAATCGCCAATAAAATAACCAGAAACATAATCTAACTTATATTTTGTAAGCTGAAACTCCCTTCTAAAATAATTATATAGATCTATTTGTAATCTACCATTCATTTTTATATATTTAATATTATGTTGACCACTGGCAATAAATATTGAGTTTTGTTCTAATCCGACTACTTCTTTTAAAGTTCCCGATTTATCATCATGATGCCATTTTTTTGAATAACATCTCTCATGTTTGTTTCTAGACAGTTCCAGAAATTTATCTAAACAGTCTAATTCTTCTGCTCGTTCATACATAAATACATAATCAAATCCAAATATATTATATCCAATAATAATATCTGGGTCTTCCTCTTTAATTAATTTGCTCCACGCAAGTAATACTTTCTTTTCCGTATTATAACTTTCAATAACAGAGTTTTTTACTGTATTTAAATCTTCACACGTATTTTTAACTATACAATGATTTAAGTACGGTTCTGATTCTCCATAACGAAGAAACGTTGTGCCAATAAAAGTCACTTCGTCGCCCTTTAAACTTGGAAACATGTTTTCAATTTCAAATGACTTTGTTATTTTAGCTAATTTTATATCACGCTTTATTTTACTATCATTCAACCAATTAATTATATTACCCTTTTTTGTATTGAATTCCTTATATTTTGATTTAAATATATTGTATAATGGTTCATCAATAAAATCGTTATTGCGACCTTCAACGCATTCGCGTTCATCGTCTTCGTCTTGATCCAAATTATCAATATCGGATATGTTTAATTTATCAATGTTTATTTGTATCCAATTATCAAATATTAAATCTAATTTTTCTTTTGTTATTTTCTTTTTTGGATAAACAATATCAATATTTTCTACGTTATATTTTTCAATATTAAAAGCAGTATAAATAATATTGCGTAAACTATCAACACCGTCTTTATCTACAACCCAATTGTCAATAATATTTGTAGCTAATTTTTTGTAGTTTTTTTTTGCAAGTGGGAAATCGCCGTGGCTACTCGAAGCTTCAATATCAAAACTTGCAATTTTATAAGGAACCATATTTTCCTTATTATTTAATGGTTGGATGTGTTTGTAATTTATTGAAAATTCATAATCACAGCTGGTTGTTTTTTCAGTATGTATTGTTGTGTTTGATGTTGGTAGCTCCACCCATCCCGATGGGTTAATTTTTCTTATATGAAACATTCTTAACATTGGAGGAATATTTGCCTCATACAAATGTGTACACCAGTAACCTTTTTTATCTAATTTTCGGTTTTTACCTTTTGTATACCATAAATTTTTTGCCTTTTTCATAGCACTTTCATTTTTAAATTGTATTAAAATAAATTTATGTTTGATGCCTCCATCAAATCCATATAGTTTTTTTTTTTTCACTATTTTTGAACTAAATATACTATTTTTGTGTATGCCAATATCATTTTTTAATGATGCTATAAACTCTATTCTATTGTTATTATTCCAAGATTCGTCTACTTTTACATAGAAGAATGGCGTATATCCTGTTACTAATATTGATGCTGATTCGCCTTTATCATTTAACCCATACATTTGAATTAAATATTCTTTGTTTAATTGTTTATATTTACCATTTTCACTATCACTGCTATTTTCATTTTCCTCGTTTTGTTTCGATTTATCAAACGATGAAAATGTTAATAACCTAAATACATTAGCCATTTTATATTAATATAGACTAATATATCTAATTCAATTTATTTCATTATAATAATGAAATAAATCATACACAATATTTTTTTCTAATTATATTTTATTAATGTCTATTTTAAAAAATAAAAATTCTATATACGTTTTTTACGTATTAGTTGCCAGTATTGGTTGGATAACATCTACATATGCTAAACATATAATTGGTAAAATCCCTCCAACTGCGTTGGTTTTATTCGATTTAAGCATAAGTTTTATATTTATTATTTTGCTTGTTTTATTTACAACTTCAAAAGAATCTAATCCTATTAACGATTTAAGAGGGTTGACAAATTTAGAATGGTTGGGTTTAGTTGGATTGGGATTATTTGGAACAACTGTTCGTGTATTTGCGTCTTCGTTACTTAAACATCACGCCGTAGAAACTATGAGAATATCGGCATTTATGATATCCATGGCGGTTTCGGGAGGAGCCGTATATTTACTTGGTGAAAAAGAACTCAATGTTTACAGAGTCATTGGGTTCATAATGATGGCGGTCGGTGGTTATTTGTTCATGCCTTAAATTTTTTGGTATAAATATTTCGTTTCTTTCGTTTCTTTCGTTTCTTTTTTTTTAAATTTTTTATTGTATGTTTTTTTTTACGAATACTGCCTCCATCTTGTTTCATTTTAATAGTTTTATTTTTAAAATTTTCTAATATAAATTTTCTTAAATCCTTTGTACTTCTATCACCTTTGTATTCTTTTCCCGCTTTACCATTGTGTTTTACTTCCATTATTGTTGGGTAACCCGGTATATTTTTGGCACAGTCGCTCTTGATATCAGGTAATAAATTCGCATGAACTTCTATAATATTTATATGTTTATTCTTAACTGTATTATCGTGCTTTAATGCGTTCCAATTTGGCGCCATTTCGTTACAGTGATGACACGATGGGTGGTAGAACTTAACAAAAGATGGTGATTTTTTTATTAACTTGTCAAAATTGCGATCACTCTTATTTTCTAAACTATCTAAACTAATAAACTTCATATATAAAATATCTTTATAATTTATATATGTTTAATAATAAGTTACTAAAATATACCCTAATGTTTACAATATTTAGTTTAGGTTTGTATTATGTTATTAAACAACCTATGATTGAAAATTTTGAATCTAATACATCTAGTAGATGTCCTAATTTATTGATTCAACGAGGAACTAAATTTTTTCTTAAAAATACTAATTTAGCTCACGTTCCGGGAGTAAATCCTATTAAATTTAATAATTTAGATGAATATGTTGAATTTACTAAATGGCAACGAAGTCAAAGTATACGATGTCCTGTTTTATTTGTTCAAGAAGTATACGACGCACAAGGTGAACGCGTTTACAATTTAAAACCAGACCCCAAAAACCCACATACTGGTTTGTCTGATTTTACAATTGATACGAAGTTATTAGATGCGGGGCGCGATGACCCGCCATTTAATAAAAATAGCTATCCGGGGTATGATGAGCAAAGTCAATATATTGGTTTAAAAACACCCCTTGATAATATGTTTAATGCTAATACACACGATATAAAATATGACCATAATCAAAATTCGCACCAGGCTACAGCATTATATTACAACGATGAAACGATTAATAGTAGTTCTATTACGGCTATGAATAATGCAAAAGAAACACAGGAAGTATTTAATTAAAAAAATCCAGTTGGGTCTGAAGAAGAATAACCGCCTTGTATTATATTTTTAACAGCAGTAGTAGTGGTATGATTTTTACAAACACTGGTTTTAACATTTTCATAAGCAGCTATAGCATTATCGGGCAATGTATCATCGCTGTCATACTCATTATCAAATGCTGGATTTCTTAAGATAGTTGCTTCATTATCACTATAATCACTTTCCTGTTTTAAATCGTGGATATCATTTAATTTGTCTCTAATGTCATCTTCACTCTCGCTTGAATCAATATCGCTACAATTAAAACCTTCGCGTAATATCATTTTATTTAAAAACTTAGACTGCCAATTTAAACTTCGGATAATAATTAATATTGGTATTAATGTAAGTATTACAATACCTAAATACTTAAAAATATTTTTAGTATTTTTTGTAAATTTAAATTTCATTTATAATATAATAATATAATATTATTACACGTCAACGCTAATAATCGGTTTACTATTGGGTATCAAATAATTATATATATTATTAATAGTTGGTTTAGGTATTTTTCGTGTTTTATTTTGGTTAGTTATTTGTATTGTTTCTAATATATTAGGGTTTTGTTCTAACTCTATAATTAGATTATATATTGTTTTGTATTTTTCCATAATTACAAGTGCTATTGTTGAACTTACTTTGGGTATTTGCATTAACATAATAGCTCCTATGTTTTCTTTTGTAATATTGTCTTTTTTTACTTTTGAAACAACATTAACGTAATTGTCCGAATATGGCGCACCATTTATATGTAATTTATTGGTTGGCGAATTATCTATTTTTTTATAATAACTTTCTTTATTATTTTCCTTTCCCAATTTATTAGCATATGCTAGTAACCATTCTGACGTTTCTGTAGTGTTATCTGTTCGGTGTATTGAAAATCCTTTATAATGTGATATGGATACAAATGATGATAATAATGATTTCCTATCCAAACGTGTTTTTTGCGAACTATAGCATTTTAATTGTCCCTCAATAAGATAATATATATTATGATTCGGAACTTCATTGCCATTTAATCTATAACTTTGTTCATTATATCTACCATCTTTAATACTTGCAGCAAGATCATTTAATGTTTTCCTCTCTACAATTACAATCTCGACACCATCGTTGTTACAAATAATCATATCTCCTACGGGCAATTGTTCTAATATTATTTCAATATTAGTATAGTTTTTGATAAGTTTTATACATTCAATGTGTATGTTTTTCTCTCTTACATCTATTTTAATAAGCATTTCATTAACTTATTATATATTTTTATATTAATTTAAATATTTATTAATATGTATTAATAATGGATAAAAAATCTATTTTAAACGATGATGATATTTTTCATCAAGATGAAAATTTAGTGTTTGACCCATATAACCCAAATAACACTGAGATTACATTGAATAATGTTCAATCTATTCTTAATAATTATGGAATTAGCGCAAAGGTGAATAACCTTGATTTATATAAAAGGGCATTTATTCATAAATCATATACAAAACGCCCAAATATAGAGAACAAAGAAGCAAATATTACAATTGTGGATAAACCAGTAGATTGTTTACCTTTGAAAACAAAATCGAATGAACGTTTAGAATTTCTTGGAGACGGAGTATTAGAATTAATTACGAAATATAATTTATACAGACGTTTTCCAAAAGCGGATGAAGGATTTATGACAGAAAAAAAAATCGCATTAGTTAAGAATGAACACATTGGGCGCTTAGCATATGAAATGAAGCTACATAAATGGCTTATTATGTCAAAGCACGCCGAAGAGAAAAAAACGCGAACAAATTTGAAAAAGTTAGGTTGTTTATTTGAGGCTTTTTTGGGTGCATTATTTTTAGATTTTAACAAAATCAGTGTCGAAGACGAAAATGGATGGTTTAAAAATATATTTCAAGTGGGTCCTGGTTTTCAAATGGCTCAAGTTTTTGTTGAAACTGTATTTGATAAGCATGTTGATTTTGTTAAACTTATTAATACAGATGATAATTATAAAAATATTTTGCAAGTTAAAATACAAAAGGAATTTAAAATAACACCAGACTATCTTGAAATATCTCACGATTTAGAGAAAGGTTATGAAATGGGCGTATATATATGTTTAAATGAATCTATTCATAATGTTGAATTTGAAAATGCAGAACCATTTTCAAATTATGGCTCATTTAATAAAATTACAGAACATAATGAAAACAACAATGAAAGCCCTATTTTTATTTTTCTTGCGTGCGCTACACACAAAATTAAAAAAAAAGCCGAACAATTAGCGTGTGAAAGAGCACTCGATATAATAGAATAATTAATAAAACTTTTTTATGTTGTAATTTCATAGATGCAAAACAATATTTTAGATAAATTAAAGATTAAGAACACTCCAAAAATAGAAAAAACAATGGAATACATTATTCCACAAGTACAGCAAAATATAAATATTAATACTACTATAGTGGATAAAACAAGTGATTCAGATATTAATATTGAAGATTATATTGAAATTATTAATAAAAAAAAACGTGTTAAAAAAAGAAAACACGACACTATAATAGGGGTTGAGCCTATAAAAGACGATAAGGTGTCCGACAAACCGGAAACCCAGATTACTAAAAACGAAAAAAGTAAACTAGATGTTACATCTCAACAAGGGAAAATTACTAAACATACAAAAATTAAAAAACTTAATCGTAAAATAATACTAACATCTAAAAATGACCCAAAGGGAAAACCTAAACAAAAAATAAAAAGTCCTATTGGCGTTATTCAAACAGGACCGGTTTCATCTATTAAAATAGGTAGTGATTATATTGAAAATAGATTATCTAAAAAGGAAAAACCACCACAAATAAAAGCATCATCATATTATTTGAATAATAGGCAAATTTTTATTAATTTTATTAATGGAATTTTTAATAAATATAAAACAGAAATCAGAAAAAATAAAAAACAAAGTAGTTGTGAGGCTGACGGGGACGCTGATTTTTCATTGATGACACATCAAAAAATAGTTCGTGATTACATATCATTATACACACCATACAGAGGGTTATTATTATATCATGGGTTAGGTTCAGGTAAAACTTGTTCATCGATAGCTATTGCTGAGGGAATTAAAACAACTAAACGTATTGTTGTTATGACTCCCGCGTCCTTGCGTATGAATTATATTGAAGAATTGAAAAATTGTGGCGACGATTTATATAAAAAAAATCAATTTTGGGAATTTATTTCAATAGATAATTTAGAAAATAGCAATAGTGATATTAATACTTTGTCTAATATTTTATCTCTTAGTGTTGAATTTATAAGTAAACAAAAAGGAATATGGTTAATGAATGTTAAAAAAACATCTAATTTTGATACATTATCATCATCAGATAAAAATAGCTTAGATATTCAATTGAACGAAATGATTAAATACAAATATACTTTTTATAATTATAATGGATTAAGAATGTCAAATTTAAAAGTGATTACAAAAAACTATACTATTAATCCTTTTGATAATTGTGTTGTTATTATCGACGAATCTCATAACTTTATTAGTAGAATAGTTAATAAATTGGGAAGAAATGATTCATTATCTGTAAAATTATATGAATATTTAATGACAGCTGTAAATACAAAAATAGTGCTATTAACTGGTACTCCTATAATTAATAAACCCAATGAGATTGCTATAATGTTTAATATTTTAAGGGGGAAAATTAAAACATGGACATTTAATTTAAATATACAAGATAAAAGTAAAATTAATAAAGCTTTTTTCGAAAAAGTTTTTTCAAGTAAAACAATTGGAGGTAATATATTAGATTATATTGAATATAAAAGTTCCGGACCAACTTTAACTATTACCAGAAATCCTTTTGGTTTTGTAAATAAAGTTCAAAAAGATGATTACAAGGGGGTTCATTTAGGTATCGGAGACAGAGGTGAATTATCTGATGAAGAATTCATTTCACGAATACGAGGACTGTTAATAAAAAAGAAAATTAAAATTACAGATTATAAATTGGACTCTTTTACTGCTCTTCCCGATAAATTTGCTGAATTTAAATCTTATTTTATTGACGAACAAAATAATGATGTTAAAAATATGAACATGTTCAAAAAACGCATTCTCGGATTAACGTCCTATTTTCGCGATATGGAATCTCTTATGCCTCGTTATAATAAAAGTAAAGACTTACATGTCATTGAAGTTGAAATGAGTGATTTTCAATTCGCAATATATGAAGAAGCGCGGGTTCAAGAAAGAAAACGTGAATCACAAAATGCAAAACGAAATAAAAAGAAAATACCAGGTGTATACGAAGAAACAACTTCTACATATCGCATTTTTTCAAGAGCATTTTGCAATTTTGTTTTTCCGCGCCCATCAATAATGCGCCCTTTGCCCGGAAATGCTGATGACTTGGAAACTGCCATATTAGATGATGAAAATAATGAAGATAATTTAGATGCGACAAGTATAACAGAGAGAAGGGATAATGTCGACGGAACATACGAATTAGACGAACTCACACAATTAGATAACGATAGTTACGAAAAACGCATTGAAACTGCTTTGAATGAATTAAACAAAAACAAAGAGAAATTTTTATCATATGAGGGGCTCAAAACTTATAGTCCTAAGTTTTTGAACATTATTGAAAACATAAGTAATGAAAAACATAGGGGTTCGCACTTAATTTACACTCAATTTAGAAAATTAGAAGGTATTGGTATATTAAAGTTAGCATTAGAAGCTAATGGATATAGTCAATTCAAAATAAAAAATGTTTCAAACACGTGGAAATTAGACATGTCGGCCGACGATATTGGTAAACCAACATTTGCTTTATATACTGGAACCGAAACACCCGAAGAAAAAGAAATTATTAGAAATGTTTTTAATGGTAATTGGGGGTTTTTACCTGCTCAACTAGCAATCGAATTGAACAAAAACGCGTCTAATAATTTATATGGAAATATAATTAAAGTATTAATGATCACGGCAGCAGGTGCTGAAGGTATTTCTTTAAAAAATGTAAGGTATGTTCATGTTACTGAACCGTATTGGCATCCTGTTAGAATTGAACAAGTAATTGGAAGAGCAAGAAGAATATGTAGTCATAATGAATTACCAAAAGAGCTACAAGATGTCAAAGTATTTTTATATTTAATGAAATTTACAGAAAAACAAATACAAAGTGATGATTCAATTGAGTTAAGACTAAAAGATAAAAGTAAACTTAATAGTAAAAATATTTTAACGAGTGATCAAACTTTATACGAAATTTCTGATATGAAATTAGAATTAACAAACAAAATATTAACAGCTGTAAAAGAAGCTTCTATTGATTGTGTTATACATTCCGATGATAGCGAAAGTTTAAAATGTTTTTCGTTTGGAACTGTAGATTCAAAACAATATTCATATGCTCCATCAATTAAAGATGAAGATAATGACAAAATTGCACAACAAAATCAGAAAAATATTACTTGGCGGGCTATACCAGTTACTCTTGAAAATGGAATCACATATGCGTATAATAAAAATACGGGCAAAGTATATGATATGAAAAGCTACGAAGAAAATAATCTTATATTAACGGGAACACTGGAAATTAAAAAAATTAATAATAAAGACGTGTACACATATATTCCATTAGTTAACGAATAATTTATTATAACATATTATCTTATATAATAATATAATGAATTTATTATCTTATATAATAATA
>TARA_B110000483_G_scaffold135827_1_pt1 | contig 16460 bp, 13 predicted proteins | sample TARA_B110000483 | Tara Oceans TARA_B110000483 (sample SAMEA4398176) | marine metagenome | biome: Polar Biome; feature: [SRF] surface water layer (ENVO:00010504); material: water (ENVO:00002006), including particulate matter (ENVO:01000060) such as... | depth 5 m
CTCATGAACAAATGGAGATGATTACATCTCGTATTGGTTTAAGAAGTAAGATGGTAGTATGTGGTGATGCACAACAAACAGATTTAAAGAAAAAATCGGATTCTGGTTTTAAATTCTTATATGCTGCGGCAAGAAAAATTAAAAATTTAGAAGCAATTACTTTAACTACTAACCACAGAAATGAAATAGTTGAAGATTTATTAGAATATTACCAAGAAGCAATTGATAAAGGTATATCAATTACAACATCAGGTTCTTATATTTATAATAATAAAAAATAATTTAATATTTATAACAAAATAAATTATGGCAAATATACCTATCTGGCCCGGCAGTAGTTCATTTAGCCCAGGAGATACTCCTTTTGGGTTTTACGATGCAGATAATGATTTTCAAACAGATGCCGATAAAGTATCAATATTTTGTTCTAGAAGGCTAGGATATCCTTTAGTTGATGTAGAATTACAAGATATAAGTTTTTATGCTGCTTTTGAAGAAGCAACTACTGCTTATGGTAATGAATTATATTCATATTTAATTAGAGATAATCAATTATCACTTGAGGGGTTAACCACCTCTTCAAATTTAAATACAGAATTAATAGCACCTAATTTTGAACCTATTGTTAGATTAACAGAGATGTATGGTGCTGAAGCAGGAACAGGAGGAAATGTTCCTTATTATAGTGCTTCTATAGATACAATTGCCTACCAACAAGATTATGATTTAAATAAAAACCTTACAACGGGTACATTAGGTATAGAAATTAAAAGAGTATTCTATGAAGCATCACCTGCGTCAGTTAAATTTTACGATCCTTATGTAGGAACAGGAATGGGTCAAATGAATATGATGGAAGGTTTTGGATTTGGAGGAATGAGTCCCGCTATTAATTTTTTAATGATGCCCCTTAATTATGATTTAGCTATAATCCAGCAAATTGAAATGAATGAAACTGTTCGTAGATCTAATTTTAGTTTTGAAATATATAATAATAAATTAAGAATATTCCCTATCCCTCAATCAGGGAGTGGTAAAATTTGGTATGAATATATTAAAAGAAATGATAGAGTTGATTCTTCAAAAGTAGTAGGTGGAGATGTAATTACTAATGTATCAAATACTCCATATACTAACCCAACATACTCTAGTATTAATAGTGTAGGGCGTCAATGGATATTTGAATATACTTTAGCGCTATCAAAAGAAGTATTAGGTTACGTAAGAGGAAAATATGGAACTATTCCTATACCTGATGCCCAAATAACACTAAACCAATCAGACTTAATAGCGGCGGCAACATCTGAAAAAACAGCATTAATTGAAAGGTTAAGATCTTATTTAGATGAAACATCACGTAAGGCATTATTAGAAAGAAGAGCACAAGAAGCAGAATTTAAACAAACGGAATTAAAACAAGTTCCGTATACAATTTATATAGGATAATATGGCAATGTTTGGTAGACAAAGAGATGTTAGTTTAATACGACATCTGAACCGTGAATTAATGGGTAATATTATTACCCAACAAGCGGCTATTTACAAATATAAACTAGAAGAAACCGTTACTAATATATATGGTGAGGCTGCTGGAGAAAAATTTTACAATGGTCCTTTCTTATTTGATGTATTATTATTAAGACAACCACAACTTTATCCTGAAGATTCTTTAGGGATAGAATATGAAAGGAGTATTAGATTTGCTTTTTTAAGGGCTGATTTAGTAGATGCTAATGTAGTTCCTGAAGTTGGTGATATTGTTCTATACCAAGAAGATTATTATGGGGTACAACAAACAATCACAAACCAGTATTTTGTAGGTAAAAACCCAGATTACCCTAATAATGATTCTGATGGTACACCAAACCCATTAAACCCAGGATTAGAAAATTTTGGTGCTAATTTATCTATAATACTTGAAACTTATTATATCCCAAGAGATAAAGTAGCAATTTCACCTTATAAAGAAAGATTTTAAATGTCAAACTTTAAACCTTACCCAAAAACACAAAAGGAAATTAGCATGTCTCAGCAAACAGCTTATGACAGAGAAATAGGTAATCCTAATTCTCCTGCTAATCCTAATGAATCCCAAACTGGGATAGATTTTAATAGATCTTCTAAATTAACTTCAAAAGGAGATACATACAAACCTTTTTCTATTGGTATTCAAGATTTAGATGAAGCTGTTTTTTTTTATTTTAATCAAGTAATTAAACCTTTTGTTTATCAAAATGGTGAAAGAAGAGAAGTACCTGTTATTTATGGTAGCCCTGAAAGGTGGAAATCATTTCAACGCGATGGGTATTATAGAGATGATTCCGGGGCTGTAATGTTGCCTATTTTAGTACTTAAAAGAGATACGATAACAAAAGACAGATCAACATATAATAAATTAGATTCAAATATGCCTAATTTGTATGGGACTTTTGGACAGGGGTTTAACCCAAAAAATATGTACTCCAATTTTAATTTATTAAATAATAAAAAACCTGTAAAACAATTTGAAACTATTGCTGTTCCCGATTTTGTAACTTTATCCTATAGTTGTATTATCCAAACATATTATATGGAACAATTAAATAAAGTTATTGAAGCAGTAGAGTATGCTTCAGATTCTTATTGGGGCAATCCAGAACGTTTTAAATTTAAGGCTAGAGTTGATAGTTTTACTACTGCAACTGAATTGACACTAAATAAAGACAGGCTAGTAAAAGGTACTTTTAATATCAATTTAAGAGGATATCTTATTCCTGATATTATTCAAAAAGATTTAAATTCTGTTAAAAAATACAATTCAAAAGCTAAAGTAAGCATTACATCTGAAGTTGTATCTAACATAGATAATACAACAAGCCCAACAAACTTTCAAAATCCTAACAGTGATGGTAGAATTAGATAATTTTAATAATTTTAACCATATTTATAATTATAATAATTAAAATAATTAAAAAATGAGTAAAATCAAGTTATCTGAAAATGAGTTACAAGAACTAAAAAAATTACAAGATGAAGGAAATAAATTAATATTTTCTTTAGGACAAATAGAGGCCCAAAAAACCTCAATTTTTACCCAAATTCAGGAAATTCAAGAAGGTCGTAACAAAATAGGAAAAGAACTTCAAGATAAATATGGAGATGGGGATATTGATTTAGAAACTGGAGAATTTACAAAAATAAATTAATTTTTTGAAAAAGTTTCTAATATTTATAATAAAACATAATATTAATTAATATACAACAATGGCAGAAACATTAATATCTCCCGGAGTACTAGCAAGAGAAAACGATTCATCTCAAGTTACTCAAGGCCCAGTAGAAGTAGGAGCAGCAATAATTGGACCTACTATTAAAGGCCCGGTTGAAGTACCAACAACAGTTACTTCATATAGCGAATATTTAGCAATATTTGGTGGATCCGTAACAAGTGGATCTCAACAATATTCTTATTTAAACCAAATAGCAGCTAATAACTACTTTAGACAAGGTGGTTCAACTTTATTAGTAACTAGAGTAACATCTGGTTCTTTTGATAGTGCTACTTCTAGTGGTATTGTTAACACAACAGATACTGGTGTAGTAGAAAGACGAAGCAGCACAGGATCTGTAAGTGTTGCGGCATTTAATATTACTTCAAGTGTAGGTAATGGTCCTTCAGGAGTACAATCAGTAGTAGCTTCATCTACTAGTGGGGTAGGAGTAGGTTTATCAATAACAGCCTCATTTACTACATCTCAAAGTATAGGAACTTTTTCTTTTGGAGGAGGTACTGGATATAGTGTCAATGACACCGTAACATTTACTTCACAATCTTTAAGTTCTAATAAAGGAGCGGGTACTGATATGGTATTTACTCTTAGAGCACAAGATCTTATAAATCAAATTCCATTTACTTTAAGTACAATTTCTGAAGGGGCTATAATGAATAGTTCAGGATCAGAAATTGCAGGTGGTGCCTTATCAAATGGTTCCCAAGATAATGTTAGATGGGAAGTAACGGCAGTTAATACTTCATCTGGAGTATTTAGTTTAGCTGTACGTAGAGGAGATGATACTAATAACCAAAAATCAGTCTTAGAGGTATTTAATAATATGTCTTTAGACCCATTAGCTACAAATTACATTGAAAGTGTAATAGGTAATAGCTACTATGGTAGTGTACAAAATGATGCTGGAGATTATTACATTCAACAGAACGGTTCATATGTTAATAAAAGTAGATATATTTATGTTTCTAATGTAGCAGCATCAACACCACAATATTTTGATAATGCTGGAAATCCAAAACCCCAATTTACAGGAAGTTTACCTGTAATAAGTTCAGGTTCATTTGGAAGTGCAGTTGGAAACCTATTCCCTGGAACAGCACCGGCTCAATTTAATGAAAACATATCAACGAGTAATATACAAGGTATTAGTGCTTTAGATTATACTGCATCTATTAATTTACTAACCAATAAAGATGATTACCAGTTTAATGTGCTAACAGCACCAGGTTTAATACATCAATTACACCCATCACAAGTTAATTTACTTGTAACAACTGCTGAATCTCGTCAAGATTGCTTATCTATTATTGATTTAAGAGCTTATGGTTCAACAATTGGAGGAGTAGTAGGACAAGTAAGCGCATTTGATAGTTCATATTCTGCAACATACTGGCCTTGGTTACAATTAGTAGACCCAGATTCAGGAAGAACAATATGGGCACCAGCTTCTACATTAATTTCAGGAGTATATGCCTTTACAGATGCATCTTCAGATCCATGGTTCGCACCAGCAGGTTTAACTAGAGGTGGATTAGGTCAAGTAGTTAGAGCCGAAAGAAAACTAACTTCTGGAAATAGAGATAGTTTATATGAAGCAAATATTAACCCTATTGCTACTTTCCCACAAAGCGGAGTTGTAGTATTTGGCCAGAAAACTTTACAGAAAAAAGCAAGTGCTTTAGATCGTGTAAATGTAAGAAGATTGTTAATAGCTCTTAAAAGCTATATTGTACAAGTATCAGATGCTTTAGTATTTGAACAAAATACAATTGCTACTAGAAATAACTTTTTAACACAAGTTAACCCATATCTAGAATCAGTACAACAAAGACAAGGATTATATGCCTTTAAAGTAGTAATGGATGATACAAATAATACACCAGATGTTATTGATAGAAATCAATTAATTGGTCAAATATATTTACAACCAACTAAAACAGCTGAATTTATTATATTAGATTTCAATGTACTACCAACTGGAGCAACCTTTCCAGCATAAAAACTAAAAAGATAAATATTTATAATAAAATAATAAAATAAAATGGCAATATTAGATCCAAACGAAATATTTTTTACAGCTTTTGAGCCAAAACAAAAGAACAGATTTATTATGTATATAGATGGATTTCCATCATACATGGTAAAAGGTGTTGGGGCTGTATCATTAACCCAAGGTAGTGTAGCACTTAACCATATAAACGTACAACGTTACGTAAAAGGTAAAACTGTATGGAATACAGTTCAGTTTACATTATTTGATCCAATTACTCCCTCAGGAGCCCAAGCTGTAATGGAATGGGTAAGACTACATCACGAATCAGTAACCGGTAGAGACGGATATTCTGATTTTTATAAAAAAGATTTAACATTTAATGTATTAGGTCCTGTAGGTGATATAGTTTCTGAATGGGTAATTAAAGGAGCAATGATTACAGATGCTTCATTTGGAGATTATTCGTGGGAAGATGCTGATGCTGCTCAAGAATTAACATTTACAGTACAACCCGATTATTGTATATTAAACTTCTAAAAAAGTTTAAAAATATTTCAAAGAATAGCTTGGCTTCGGTCAAGCTTTTTTTTATATTAATATGTATTAACGATAAAAACGTTTTAATTAAATAAAGATTATGAGTGAATTTAAATTCCCAACTGAAGAAGTTGACTTACCCTCTAAAGGATTATTATATCCTAAAGGACACCCTTTAAAAAGTGGTAAACTAGAAATCAAATATATGACCGCTAAAGAAGAGGACATATTAACAAACCAATCCTATATACAAAAGGGTACCGTTTTAGATAAACTACTTGAATCTGTCATCGTCGATAAGACAATAAATTTAAAAGATTTACTTATTGGAGATAAAAATGCTATTTTAATTGCAACCCGTATTTTAGGATATGGTAAAAATTATAGCTTTACGTACAAAGGAGAAACAGTAGATGTTGATCTAACAGAATTAGACAACAAACCCTTTGATGATTCCTTAATAATAGAAGAAAAAAATGAACTCCCCTTTACTTTACCTCATAGTAATGCTGTTATTACCTTTAAATTATTAAATGGGCATGATGAAGCAAAAATAGAAGCTGAATTAAAAGGGTTAAAGAAAATCAATAAAGATCATGTACCTGAACTAACTACTAGATTAAAACATATAATTACATCAGTTAACGGTGAAACGGAATCTAAAGATGTTAGAGAGTTTGTTGATGGTTATTTACTTGCCCAAGATTCTAGAGCACTTCGTAAACATCTAAAGTTTATACAACCTGATGTTGATATGAATATTACCTTAGATAATGGAGAGGAGGTAGACATCCCTCTGGGTTTGAGCTTTTTTTGGCCTGACTCTGAATAGTGCTCAAGTAGCAAGGTTAAATCTTTTTAACCACCTCCACCAGATTATTTATCATGGTAATGGTGGGTATGATTTTAACACTGTATATAACCTTCCAATATGGTTAAGAAAATATATATTTAACGAAATTAAAGATTTTAATAGTAAGACATCTAAACCACCAGAAACTACAGGTGAAAAAACACTAATAGGAAAAGATGGTAAAATTAATGCTCCAGAATTTTCAAAAGCATCACAACCATATAAAGGAAAAAGCAGCTATAAATAGTTGCTTTTTTTAATATTTATAATAAAATACTCCTAAAATGTCTGGATCCGACGAAATAAAAAAACAAGCCGAAGCAACAAGGGATTTAAAAAACGAAACCCAAGAAAATCTCAGATATACAAGAGATATTAATGGTGAAATTCGTGATTCCCTTAAACTATTAACAGGTGAAAAAGATTTACGTTCATCAACTCTTAAGGCATTAAAAGAATCAAATGCTTTAGCAGAACAACAAGTTGATTTAGCTAAAGATGGATCCAAAGCTTTAATGGACTCTAATAAACTTAGAGAAAAAGAAATAACTTTTCAAAAAAACCTTAGTAAATTAACAGCAAATGCTGATGATTTAAAACTTAAAAGAATACTTGCACGAAGAGCACTTCAAGAGGGTATTTCTAAAATGTCGGCTAAGGAAATTTCTAACGCACGAACTCAAATAGATCTTTCTGAACAAGCTGAACAAGCTATAAGAGGGCAAATAACTAACCAGGGAGTAAATAAAGAAATATTAGATCAACAAGTAGCAGCTGCCGAAGAACTTGATAGTTTAGGTAGTAATAAATTATTTGGCACTTTATCCAATATTGCAAAAGCAATTCCTGGTGTGCAAGGTTTAACTAAAGGATTTGATAAAGCAGCAGAAGCATCTAAAAAGATAGGAGCTGATGTATTACAGAAAAAACTAGAAGATGGAAAAGATGCTTCTCTTAGTATGGGAGAAGCTTTATCTGTTGGTTTTAAGGGAGCAGTTGCTGGTGCTAATGAATTAATGAAAGCTTTTGGCCCCATAGCTATTATAGGTAAGGTATTTCAAGGTATGATGAAAGCAGATAAATCTGCCGGAGAAATAGCTAAAGGATTAAACATAAGTGCTAAAGAAGCAGGTAAGTTATCTGGAGAGATGTTAAAAGCTTCTAGAACTTCTAATGAACTTGGTGTTACTTATGATGGTCAAAAACATGCTTTAAAAGCCATTAATGCTGAATTAGGAACTTCAACTGCTATAAGTGCTAAAACATTAGCTACTTTTTCTAAAATGGAAAATATAGCAGGAATGACCCAAGAAGAAATGATGGGTATAGGTAAATTATCTTTTGCTACAGGTAAAGATATGGAAAAAATGACTGGGGAATTTTTGGCTCAAGCTAAATCTGCATCTTTAAAACATGGAGTACTATTAAACGAAAAGAAATTAATGGCTGATATATCAAAGGTATCAGCAGCTACAACCTTATCTTTAGGAAAAAACCCTAAGGCTATAGCAGAAGCCGTTGCTACCGCAAAATCCTTAGGTATGGAAATGTCTAAAATAGAAGGTATAGCTGATAGTTTACTTGATTTTGAATCTTCTATTGAAAATGAAATGCAAGCTGAATTATTATTAGGCAGAGATCTTAATTTAGAAAAAGCAAGAACTGCTGCCTTAAATAATGATATGGCTACTGTAGCAGAAGAAATTGCTAAACAAGCAGGAAATGCCGCTGATTTTGGAAAACTAGGTAGAATAGAACAACAAGCACTAGCAGCTGCTGTTGGAATGAGTAGAGAAGAATTAGCTCAAATGCTATTTACCCAAGAACAATTAAAAGGGTTAACTGAAGAAGAGGCTACAAAAGCTCAAGAAGCATTAGATAAAAGAATTGAACAAGTAGGATTAAAACAAGCCCAAAAAGAAATGGAAACGGGCACACTCCAGAACTTATTTGATCAAGCTTCGGAACAAGAAAAAGCAGCTTTAGCTGCCACAGCTATGAACGAGACATTTATGGAGATGGGTAAAAGTTTAATGCCCCTTATGGAAGGAGTTGCATTTATAGCTGAAAAAATGTCTCAAAATCTTGAATTAGTAGGATCTATAATAGTTGGTTACCAAATATACAATGGTTTATTAGCTGCTAATAAAGCATCAAAATTAGCAGGTCTTGCTCTGGATAAAAAAGAATTAATGTTTGGTAAAAGTAAATTAGCTCAATTAGCTGCGCAAGCTGTGTTATGGGCAATTGCCAACCCATTTAAAGCAGCACTAGGTGCAGCCGTAGCCGTGGGTATTGGTGCATTTGCTTATAGTGCAATGAGCAAAGCAGGTGATGTTAACTCTCCAGCTGATGGTAAAACACAAATTTCTACTAAAGAAGGAGGTTTATTTGAACTTTCTAATAATGATGATATTGTTGCAGCTCCTGGAGCATCAGCAGCATTAGCAAATGCACAAAGTAGTGGTAATAATCTATCTATGCAAAATTTAGAAGCACTACAAGCTAAAACAAATTCATTGTTAATGCAACTACTTTCTAAACAAGGTACAGTACAAATGGATTCTGAAAATGTAGGTACGGCAGTAGCTATAAGTACTTATGAAATTTCAGCTTAACCTAATATTTATAATAAAATTAATAATTATGAGCATTTTAAGTAAATTACAACAAGCAGGTTCAATTTTCTCAAAAGATGGAGCTACACCAGCAACACCACAAGAAAAAGCAGATCTTCAAACAGTAGATTCAATTTTAGGATTAAATGGTGTAACACCATCTAAATATTCTGATTCTACACCTAATTAGTAAAATATGGGGTTAGTAGATTTAAGCACAGATCTTAAATCACTAAGATTTGGAAAGGATAGATTAGGAGGGGGTAGTAGTGGCCAACCCTATATAGTTAAAGATATCCCTGATACTCTTAGTGAAGTAGGCCAAACAGGAGGTACAGACTTTTTGTTAAGGGGAGGTTCTTTAATAGTTAATAAAACTATAGATGATGTATCTCGACTAACTAAAATGTTTACTAATACTAAGTCCTTAACTGGGGTTTTCTTTACAGCTAAACAGCTAATGCTATCCCGACAAGCAGTACGTACTCAAGCTAGTCCTTTTATCTTTAATGATGGTATGTATCTTCCTACATCTACTATAGCACAAGCAGGTATAAATGCTATAGGAGGACACTTATATAAACAAGGTATTTTACCTGTAACTCAAACAACTAATAAATCTCTATTTGGTCAACCTAGTTATAGTAAAAATCTTGCTGAAATTATTGATGATTCAACTAATAGATTAATTAGTTTTACATCTGGTTCCTTAAATATATTAGGAAATAGTGATATAAATGTTACTTCATATAGTGGGGGTCCAGGTTCCATTTTAGGGATAGGTAAAACTAATATAAGAAGAGCAACTTATACTGATGAAGCTTTTAATTTATTAAATACTGCTTTAGGTCAATCTTATAACGCAAGTGCTTTTAGTTACCAACAACTACATCTCCAATCTAATATTAATAAAGGAGAAATTAAAGAAGACTTTAGAAGCGAATTAAAAACCCCACCTGCAAAAAAAGATTATTCTATTCTTCCAAGCCAACCTCGTAATTATATTAGCAGTAATATTGAAAAAAGAGTTAACTTAGGAAGCCCTGGAAAAATAGGAAATATATCTAGTTATCAAAGAGGAAAATATGTTGGAAATATTAAACAAGGTGCTTTAGATTTAATTAATGCTTTTCCACTTTATCTTTCCGATTCCCCTAATGGAGACCCTAAATTAGATGATTTAATTCCTTTTAGAATTGGAATAATTGATAATGACGATCCTAGAAATAAAACTTATATTCATTTTAGAGCTTATATTAAAGGATTAACAGATAATTACCAAGCAGAGTGGTCATCAGTTAAATATGTAGGTAGAGGTGAAGAATTCTATAGATATGGTGGTTTTTCTAGAGAAGTAAGCTTTGGGTGGACAGTAGTAGCCCAATCTAGAGAAGAATTAATACCTATGTACCAAAAACTTAATTATCTTGCTTCCGCTTGTGCCCCAGATTATTCTCAAACTTCCGGGTATATGCGAGGAAATTTAATTACATTAACTATAGGTGATTGGTTTAATGAACAAGTAGGGATTATGACTGGGATAAACATTTCGGTTCCTGATGATTCTCCATGGGAAATTGCACTAACTGAAGATGGTAAAAACAACCAAGATAGAGGAGTAAAACAATTACCACATAGAATAGATGTAAATGGATTTAATTTTAAACCTATACATAATTTTGTACCACAAGTACAGAAAAATAATTTTAAAGAAGGTGAATATATGGGTGTAAGTGGTGATTATGTTGATGCCTATGGTAAACAAAGATATATAAATTTAGGCCCTGATGGTCAATCTTATGGAGAATTCCCTTCAGGGGATTTAATTGATAGAAATCCAAATTATCTTCCTAAAAATATTTCACAAGACTTTAGAGCAGAATTAAATGAAGACGTAGCAAATACATTAGACTCTCTAGACGGGATTTCAAATTTAAATTTTTAATGTATGAGAAACAGGTATAATGTAAATAGACAAATTAATACTATAGGGAATACTAAGTATCCCGATATCCCTCTTAGTTTTGAGGACACTTATGTTATTACAACTGAAGGTGATAGGTTTGATATACTTGCCTATCAATATTATGGGGATTCTACATATTGGTGGATTATATCAATAGCTAATCCTTCGTTACAACAGAATACAATGATTCCCCCTATAGGACAACAAATCAGAATACCTTCAAATTTAGGAGGAATATTAGATTCATATACCCAATTAAACCAACTTTAAAAATGACCGGAAATATAATAGGATCTCCAGTAGATGGGTTTGTAAAAAATGAAATTGACACTAGGCAAAAGGTATTTGGTACTGGTTTATCATCTACTAGAAATACAGAAATTCAAAGTTATTTAAATAATAGATCAGCTTGGATAAAATTAGCATCCTCTGTTAATGTATCAAAAAAAGGAGAATTTAGACTTCCTGATGGGTTAGATAGTTCTATGTTGGGTGACACTTTAGCTAAAACTGCTGTGTTATTTAATGGTCTTTCTACAGTCTCAGATAAAAAATTAAAAAATGGTAAAACTAAAACAGTAATCAACCCTAGATCTGGGGTTAATTTAAATAATACCTTAATTAATAATAATGCTTATGGCTTTGGGGGTTCTGAAAATCAAGGAATAGTTCCTATGCCCGGTATATCTGATTTAAGTGTTACAACAAAAAATAACGGGTCTATACAAGATGCAAAAATAAAAATAACAGCATATAATAGATTTCAATTTGAATTAATTGAGTTACTTTATCTTAGGTTAGGATATACTATGTTACTAGAATGGGGGTGGGATAAAAGATTTATAATAGATGGTTTTGATACTAATAATGATGGTGTTTTAGAAACAGCGGATGGTTATATGGATGATATTGGAAATACCTTTTTAGAAGATAGTTGGTTTAGTGACTCAATAACAACTCACAGTGCTGCTTTAAAAAAAATTCAATCCTTTAGAGAAAGATATAATGGGAACTATGATGGTTTTTGTGGTAAAGTTAAAAACTTTAACTGGGAATTTTCAGAAGATGGTTCATATAACATTACTATAGATTTAATTAGTTTAGGTGATGTTGTAGAATCTTTAAGAGCAAACGCCCCAGCTTCAGAAGCAGATAAAGCAAGAATATATCAAATAACAAAAACCCTAAACTCAACTTTAAAAGAAGATTCTTCTTTAATTGCTGGTGCAGGGAATGATAAAATTTCAAATTATTTATTTTCAACACTAGCTAACATAGGCAATGAATCTTTTTTTAATTCTAAATCAAGTAATTATTTTGATATTGCCTTAGGTGCTAAGACACAAGCAACAAAGGAGGGTACACGAACTAATGTTAGCTACCCCTATGACAAAATAGATGGGGACTATAGGTTCTATGTTACCTTTGGGGAACTAGTAAGATTAGTTGAAACTTTAGTAGTTCCTAATTTAAATAAGTCTAAACAAATTACATTTGATTTAGACGAAGAAAAAACAATAATCCATAGTAAACCTTTACTATTCCCAAATGATCCTAGGGTATGCGTTACTAATATGATACCTCATTGGGCTTTATATTATGATTATTATGGCTCTTTTACTCATAAACCTAAATGGGGTACAAATATGAAAAAAAGTTTTACCTCTATAGAATCGGGTAAAGCTAGTGAAAGAGAAGATTTTAAAACCTATTTTACTTACTACAAAATATATAATTTATTTATAAATTATGACTTCATATTCTCAGCTTTAGCTGATAACACAGATAAACAGGGAAATATTAGTATATATAAATTTTTTCAAAAAATGTGTGAAGGGATTAATAGTAGTTTTATGGATATCCCTAAATTAGAACCTCTTATAAAAGAAGACAAAACACTTACTTTTATAGATAGAAATGCAACCCCAAATTTAAAAAATTACGCAGACAAGTTAGGTATTTCTTCACGTGAAACGGCTACTTTTGAAGTTATGGGGTTTAATAATAGATCTTCAAAAACTAAAAAAGGTTCTTTTCTTAGAAATATTAAATTTAATACTAAAATTACTCCAAAATTAGCTTCTCAAATTGCTATAGGTGCAACTTCAACTGGAACTTCTTTAACTGAAAGTTCAACGGGGATGAAAAATTGGAACAAGGGGTTAGTAGATAGATTTCAAACTGATGTATCTAATGATGATGAACAAGCAATAGTAGCAGAATCTACAGTAGTTGTTGAAGAAGGGGGAGTAACAACAACTACAGTTACTGATGATACTACGGGGGAATCTACTAGTTCTACTATGACTAAATATACGGGAACAAGCTCTAGATTCAAAACAAGCGGAGGTACTCCTTTTGAAACTAACGAAACCTTTCCTTACAAATTTGTAATTCCTTATGAGACTGGTCCTTTTAGATTTAAATTAAACACCAGTGCTTTGTTTAATGAAGAATTTGGTATAGTAGTTAGTGTAGATAGTGCAGGTAAGGTTTTAGATGTAGAAAGAACACCGGAAAGTATTATTGGTTCTGGTTCAAATACAAAATTGGGAAAAACATATACAAGTCTACATCCGCAAGCAAGTAAAAAGATAGAAGAACTAAGGTCAATACTAGTAGAAGGTAAAACAGTAAGTAATATAATAGGAGCTGGTTCAAGTGCTAACTCTAGTGAGTTAAAAAGATTATTTAATATCGCTTTACAGGCAGAATTTGATGTTTTATTTGGTGTTGCCACCACTGTTACTAGTGGTGCAGAACAAAATGCAGTGAATGATCAAGGAATAACTTTAAGTATGGAGGAAGGGTATGATGTAAATACTGATTTAAATAATGATGGTATGATAACTACAGCAGAAAGAACTGCAGCTTTAAATGCTGATGCTGTAGAAGCAAGACGTACTAAAGAAGAACTATCCTATGCCTCTGGTAATTTAGCTACATACTTAGTAATTTTATTTGGTGGAAAGCATGGAGCAGTAAATGTAGACTCATCTAAAATGAGATATTTTCCTATGCCTTCAAATTCTAAATTTTACAAAATTGGAAAATCTTCTTACGAATCTTACATTGTTAGTGAACAGGACTCTCAATATGCAAATAATGGATTGGTTAGTAATAGCATAGGCTTTATTCCTTTAGATTTTTCTTTAACAGCGGACGGAATCTCAGGTTTAAAACACTTTCAAAAAATAAAAATTAACCAAAGTTTTTTACCTAAAAATTACGGTGAATCTTTAAATTTTTTAATTAAGGGGTTAAGTCATAAAATAGATAGAAGTGGTTGGACAACAACTATTAATACTTTATCAACTCCTCAAGTAACAAAAGCTCCATCATTACCTACACCACCACCTGCACCCCAAGAACAAAGTTTTAGTACGGATGGTGATTCTAACTATGTTGGAACTGATATTGTATATAATCCAGAAATTACTGACCCAAGTAGTAGTTTACTTAAAACAATAACTAGTGGCTATTCTTTAGTACGAACTGAAAAACAAGAGGAAAACCCATGGCAAGCAAGACATGCTAAAACAATAAAAAGGTTAACTAATGGTATAACTAATGAATTAATATATTTCCCAGAAAAAACTACTAAAAGAGCTGTAGTAGTTCATTTTACAGCAGGGTGGTCTCGTGGGGATAATGCTAAGGGTTCAGTTAAAGGTATGGTTAATAATGATATAAGTTTTCCTTTAGGTGTTCATTATTTTATCACAATGGGGGGTTTTATAGAAAATGTATTCCATGAAGATTATTGGTCTAACCATTGTAGTGTAGGTGATAATGATAAAGGAAGTATTGGTATAGAATTACAAAACCTAGGATATTTTAATAAAAAGGGTAATAGTTACTACCGAAAGGGTAATGGTTATCTTACTCCTAAAAATGTAGCAAAATATGGGGGAAGGGGATATGAATTTGGAGATATACCCGCTACAACTGGTACACCTAATGATTATGTATATGATTTTGGCTCTGGTAGAGGATTTAAAGGATACCAATATTATCATAAACATTCAACAAAACAAATACAAGCATTAGAATCTTTACTTAAAGGTATAAAACAACGACACCCAGCAGTTAACTTAAAATATAATGGACCAGCAATGTTCCCTGCAAAAACTCCAAAAAACCCTAAAAGACCTACAGCAAAAGGAAAATTTAGTATCCCTGGGATTTATACTCATGGGAGTAATTATGTTAAAGGTGATACATATCCTGACCCTAATCTAGTAGCAATGTTAAAAAAATTAGGTTAATGTACTATCCAAAATCACAAATAAAACCCAGTCAATTTACTAATGGAGATGAATTAGTTGAAAAATTAACTAAATCTGCTTATAGGGGATATTACTTTAAAACTTCAACAAATGAATATTTTTCTGGAAAATATCCAAATGACCGTCCTAATATAGAATTAGAATTAGTAAATGGTACCGCTGCAGGGTTGGGTAATGATGCTACTTTTTCTGACCCGGGCGCAGAAGATTTTTATATTCCTGAAGTAGAAAATGCAACAGAAGAATCTAATTATTTTACTTTACCTATGGATTACTTACTATCAAACTCTAGAACAACAGCTTATAGTAAAGTCCCTAGAAGACCCTTACAAACTGCTTGTAAACCAACAAAAGAAGATTATGATTTTGGAGAGATACAAAGATATATAGTTAAAAAAACAAACAACAATTTATACATTGAGATATCTAAAGAAGAATATATATTATTTAAAGATAGGTCTCCAATTGTACAATTCCAATTATATATTCCAATAACTTTTCCTTGGATACTTACTGGAAAAGATAGAAAACAAGTTTCAACCCTTAATTATAAAACCTTAGAACTTAAAGAAAGAGCTTTTAAAATACAAGGATTAGTAAATAAATATAAAAATAATTATTCTCAATATTATAAAATAGTAGGAGTACAAGATAACTTAGAAACTGATGGAACTGAATATGTAGTTTCTACTACTGGTCTTCCATACAAAGGAAAATACCACATCCACCCTACTAAAGGGGCAATGGTAGGAAAAACTCACACTTCCGAATCTCATAATTCTTTAGATCGTATTATTTTAAATACAACAGGGTCTAACAATGATATACCCCCAACAACAGGTGTAAGATCTAGTGGATATTAGATAGATTTGTCGTATATTATGGCAAAATAAAGGTATATGTACTGGCTTGTAGAAAACGAGGAACAGTTAAAT
>TARA_B110000483_G_scaffold74672_1_pt1 | contig 16430 bp, 17 predicted proteins | sample TARA_B110000483 | Tara Oceans TARA_B110000483 (sample SAMEA4398176) | marine metagenome | biome: Polar Biome; feature: [SRF] surface water layer (ENVO:00010504); material: water (ENVO:00002006), including particulate matter (ENVO:01000060) such as... | depth 5 m
CTATCCACGGTACAATATTATATTCCGTTGAAAACACCTCTCCTACTTTTTCGGTAGTAGCTTCATTGTTACCATATATAACTGGTTCCTCTGAAAAATTAACACGAGAGAATGTTGTCACACCATCCTTTGTAAGTGTTGTAAAAAATGATATATTTTTTAAACTAAATCTACCATTCCATCCCCGTACTTTTATTCTGTATGTATCAAATTCATTCTCAATTGTGGCGAGACTAGTATTTTCAAATTCTGTATTACGTAAGAACCAGTGTATCGATTTAACACGACTGTTGGGTACGAGATTTGTTCGTATATTATCAACACCTGCTGTAGTCTGTAACGTAGGGTGTCGCTTAACAACATCTGTAATCATCGTGTATGGGCGGTTCTTTAAATAAAGACGCTCCATGGGATCAATGGTGAATTCTTCCGTTATGATTTTGAAATTCTCCAATGTCATCGTTGTTGGTTCATTCGTAAAAAATGTTTGTGTATGAAATTCAAACTCGAATTCAATCTTCTGTTTATGGATTGCACACAATGGAAAGAATGGTCGATTTGGTTCATTGGTAAGATATTCATCACTCGAATATTTCCTCGAAAAGAAAAATGGTAACGGTATAATGACTTCCGACTCGCGTGACGCATAGGCACCATTAGCACTCGATGTATCGAACCCCAACATCCGATTCAACATAAACCGATTTGCAACCTTCTCAGACACCTCGATATACATCTCATCGTGGATGACCATCCAGTCGTCGTAGATTTTCTCAACCTCTATCTCATCAACACGCATAGTGACAGACTTGATGAGGTGGCGACCGATCTGATCAGAGTAATTTTTTCCAGCTGTTAAACCGGGAAGTTTTATGAGTATATACATGTTACTCAAGAGGTCACCCATATTCTGGGGGTTAAAGGTGACCTTAATACGTTCGTTGAAGGGCCATGTAGGGGATGTAGGACTTCGATTGACGATTGTTGTTCTATTAAATTTTGTAAAATTAGAATGTTTCTTCATATCATAATTAAAAATGGATTCATCTACGTTGTCACTAAGAATGTATGATTCCTGTTTGCCGATGGCATTCAGACTTATTCCAGCACCACTAGCGGTGGGCATCTTATTATTGGGTTATATATTTTTAATGTCCATCTTCCACATATCGATGTGATCCGTCTTTAACATTTTCTCCAAATCTCTCGTCGCCTGTGAAGCTTCTTTCATAAGAGTCTCTACACGTTCTTCTGTGTAATCAACCGTCTTGATATTCAGAAGATAATCCCACGTACCATCCATCTTGGGAAATGTCACTGCTATCTCCGTCTCTAAATCCTGCTTCTTTCTCTTGAACACCACCAGTTTTCCCTCGATCACCATGGAAACAAACTTCGATTTATGATCACACATCGTCGCTTTCTTCTCGAGTACATCGATAAGATGAGCCTTTCTCTTCTTGTAATGTTCCATGCGGAGTTCCACAAAGTCTTTGAGAATTTCTTCTGGACTCGCATACTTGTGAATACCCTTGACGGGGTGGAAGAGGTGCATGTTTGAAACACGGAAGGTCTTTCTCAATTTGAGATCCTTTAGCAGATTCCTTCCTGTGTACTCTGTAATTTCGAAATGGACATCGTCGGTTGTCGAGTTATTGGTGTACCCCCCGATCAACTTCTTTTCGACTAGAGCATCGAGATACTCCTTGTAGTCCTGGGTCCAACGACCTGGTGGTAATTCTGTGACCACAATATTCTCACCTGACCATTTCCATACACCCTCTGTCATCCAGGTATCTTCTTCCTCGTGTACAACACCCTTGAATCCTCTGAACCACGGTCGCATGGTCACGATTTCCTCCCCATTCAGAATTCGGATGATATTTTCCTTGATGACTTTGGGGTCAAACGGGGGAATATAGCAACTGAAACCTGTACCAATCCCTTCTGTCCCATTCACTAACACCATAGGGATTGTGGGCATATAGAAATCTGGCTCGATCATGCGACCATCATCGTCCAAGTAATTGAGGATGGCATCATCCCTGGGATCGAAAATCTTTCGTGCATCCTTGGTGAGCCTGGTGAAGATATACCTCGTCTGGGACGCATCCTTCCCTCCCATGAGCCGTGTACCGAATTGACCACATGGTTCCAATAGATTGATATTGTTGGACCCCATATAGTCGTTGGCCAGCTTCACGATCGTATCCGCCAAGGAAACTTCACCGTGATGGTAGGAACTCTTTTCTGCTACATACGCCGCCAACTGAGCAACCTTCATTTCATCTTTCAGATTCTTCTGAAAGCATGAATACATAACCTTGCGCTGGGATGGTTTGAGACCATCAGCCATGTGGGCGATGGAACGCTTCAAGTCTGCGAGACTGAAGTTCACCAAGTCCTTATGTACAAAGTCTGTAATGTCCAACTGTTTCACACTCCCGTAGGGTACCTGGAGCTGATTAGCATCCTTTGCCGTATTCTCGAGAAGCCACACTTTTCGAGCATCCGCCTTCTTCTTGTCAAAGGCGAGGATGATTGATTCGTCCGTCATTTTATCCATATCAAATCGAACAGTGAGATCCTGAATTTGTTTGAAGTATTCACGAGCCTCCGCCGACGTGGAAGTACCCAAACCCTTGTAGTACTTGACTTTCCACCCCGGCTTCCCATCACCATACCAGGTTCTAAATGCAGAATCTGTGTAAAACGATTTGACATTGGAAGCCTTCGTCGCCTTGATAATGGGTGTCACCATACTCACCACAAAGTTGAGCTTGAGGAGGCTCGGCCAGAAGTAGTGAATCATGTTGAGGATGAGACCCTTGATGTGAGACCCATCATTATCAGCATCCGTCATGATCATTAAACGACCATAGCGTAGTTCAGAGACATCCTTGTAGTCCTTACCCTGTTGAAGTCCCAAAATCTTCTTGAGATCGTTGAACTCTTGGTTTGATGTGAGCTGTGATACAGATACATCCCTCACATTCTTACACTTACCACGGAGTGGGAAGACACCATAATTGTCACGACCTACAACTGAGAGACCAGCAACTGCGAGTGTCTTTGCTGAGTCACCCTCAGTCACAATGAGGGTACATTCCTTGGATTTATTCGTCCCCGCCTTGTTCGCATCATCCAGTTTGGGGATGCCAGTAATCTTAGACTTGCGGGCACCATCTGACTTCTGGAGTTCCTTCATCTCCTTAAACTTTGAGAGTGCCAAGAGTTCATCTTGTACACCAGTCTTGAGAACATTCTTGATGAAACTCTTTGTCGCGGTAAACTTACTCCCAAAGTCTGGAGCCTTCGAGGTACATTCAGACTTGACCTGACTGGCGAATGTTGGGTTCTCAATTGTTGCCTTCACGAAGATGTTAAATGTATTCTTAACCTGTTGGGGTTTCAACTTAATCTTCTTCGCCATCTCTTCAATGATACCGTTCGCGATATACGTTGCAACATGATCCACATGTGAGCCACCCTTGGTGGTACAAATACCATTCACGAATGACACTTGCTCCATACCATTTTCAGCTGGGCCGATACATACAGACCATCGATCAGTCGTTAACATACATACGTCCTCAACACCTTCGTGCATCTTGGCATATGTATCAAATCCATGTTTGACAAGAACGTCTCCATTCAACTTTACCTTACAGTTGAGACTTGTACAGATGTTAGCATCCCAAACTCGCTTCTCGAAAATGCTATAGATGTCAGCTTCCATCTTTGTCATTCCAAATCTTTTCCAATCAGGTGTGAATGTGATCGCAACAGATGATGTCGCACCCGCGTATTTTTTTATTTTTGCTTCTTCACAAGTGGTCATGTTACTTGTCCACTTCTGGTTATACATTTGTTTTGTCTCATGATCCTTGATGCTTACCGAAAAGTCGGAAGAATAAATGTTAGTGAGTTTGGCACCGTACCCGTTACGACCACCGACGATTCTCTTCTTCGAGTCATCATAATTGGTACTGGTAAGAAGATGCCCGAAGACTAGTTCAGGATTCCAGAGACCTTCCTTTTCATGCATGAGAATACTGACACCACCGAGTGGTCCATTGTTTTCAATCGTCACGGATCCACTTTCCTTGTCAATGGATACAGCAATAGTCGTAACATTCTTTGGATACATGGAGTTCCGATCAATCGCGTTAACCAGGATCTCGTCAAAGATCTTCAAGAGAGCGGGGGAGTACTTGAGGTTCTTCTTTTCAAACTTGTCATCATTAAGTATCCAATAGGGTTCCGTACCCATCTCAACTGGACCGACATAGGAGTCAGGTCTCTTGAGGATGTGTTCGATATGGGTGAGCTTTTGAACACTTTCCATTTGTTACTGTTTATATTACAACTCTACTCTCTAACTTAGGTATCCATCTTCAACACTTTGTAGACGTGCCAACTCGATGTGCAATGTCATGTATTCATATATCGCATTCGCGTCAAGATCGGCATATGGTGCGACCTTGTCATGTATGAACTGGAGTTCATCTCTTACGACATCTGGGTCAACCAGGAAGAACTCACCGTTGGTCGCCCTAAGGTGATTGAACCGTTTATGTAAGTACGATTCAATTTGTTTTGTCACATTTGAGCACGTGGTAATTTTACCATACTTTTTATTTGTAAATATAGTCTTGAAGAGTGTATGCACTTCAAATTTTTCACAAACACCCGAGTTTAAAATTCCTAAACGAGAATCGATTGAGGTACACATCCCAATTTTAATATACTTTTCCTTGAACGCTGGATTCGTAAGAATGTAAATGTATGAATAGTCGTTAACAGGTGTCTCCACGTGTTCAGTTTCACGTGTTCCAGATTGCTCGAGAAATTTCAGAACCTCTACTTTAGACCGAAACTTTCTACCTCCCGGTGTGAAATAATAATGATCAACCTGACCACGGGTAGCACCGTTTACACGTTTGACAATCTTGACACTCCAATCACCTGGTAGCGTATAACCATGTTCGACTGTGTATTTCCTGAGTTGTTCCATACTTTCTTACTTTAATTACAAATCAAAACTCTAACTTAGGTTTACTATCACTTGTCGGCAATTCTCTCTGAACTTTTTACCGCGGCGAAGTTCGTCATACTCACGGAGACTATGAAACTTGGGTGAATGCGGTAAGAGGTAACCACACGTCCATATCTTCTGCCAGAACTCTGGGCTAAATTGGTCTTTCATGAGAGTGTATAACTTGTGGTCTCTTTGGTCGACCCATTCCTTCGTGGCCCATGGTTTCTTGGGCATTCGTCTATAGTTCCCCTCGTAACGGTTTCTCAATGTGTCACCCTCTATAATTATGTTCCCTCCTCGGGAATACCAGTCGTCCAAACATCGATTCATGTCCTCTTTGTCGAGTGAATCGATGTTTGCGATAGTTGCTTCAAACATTTTTACTTGAAAAGTATAAATCAAAACACCAACTTAGGGTTCATTTCGAAAAATAACACTCGTCACTCAGATCTGGTGATTATTTGAATCTTCATCAAATTCTCTCCAAGAACGAGTTTCTACGTGAAGACGTCTAAGGACATCTTCGCGGCGTTCGTCCATTTTGATATGTTTACCTACGAGTATATCCTCCAGATGCCAAAATTTTTGTTTATAATAATTTATTTGATTTGTTAACTTGGTTCTTTCTTCTAGCCATGGTTTCTTGTATGTGCGAGTAAGTAGAAAAATTTCTCGTTCATATTTGTCCACTTTAATTTTAAGAGACTTATTCAAAATTTCGGAACGACTGTTGGAGGCATCAATTTTATTTTTTTCAATCTCTTTCTTTAGAAGCTGTACCTGTGTGGGAAGATCATCAGTAAACTCCGCAAGTTCCATATAGGTCATCATCTGGAAAGTATAAGCTGTTATCCTTTATGCTTCTCCAGCAATAGTAGCGAGATATAGATCCACTTCACCCGCAAACGCTGGACACTTCTCCACTGTCCTTTTGGTCACCATATCTTGAATGTTCACGATATGTTCCTTCAATTTCATTATGTCTACACCGGTTGAGTTATGAATTTGAGAGTCTGATGCAATGTCCTTCGCAGCGTAAAGATAAGCAGCAGCATAATTAGCGTGAAGTGTGGCGATCAATGGGGACGCGTCCTGCTGAGCTGCGGTCGCATACCGTGCAGACTGTCGTATCAATTTGTCGAGAGACGCACTCGCCACGACACGACGATTTTTGATAAGTGTGAACATCAGAAATACAGCGATCGCTACGTAGAGGTAAAACATCTCTTTTTGTAATATCAGAGGAAAAAAATCTACCTAAGTGACTGATACATCTATGTTTTTCCAAGTCAATACAAGATGCAAATCATTCGTGATGAAATGTGGAACAGGTGCCTTGGTGATGCGACCAAGATGTATCGTCTTGTTGTACCAGATGAGAGATGTACACATCTTGCGAACGCTACATGGATCATGAAGAAGCGATACAAAGAGTTCGAGAAGAAGAAGAGTGAACGTACTATACAATTAATCGATACGGTACCCGATGAACCAAGAGTACAAGTGAAAAATACAATTTGCATGGCGATGACAATGTCTGGATCGAGATGCAAATTCAAATCAGTGTGTGGACAGTATTGTCGAAAGCACAATGTTCCTGACAAATTAAAATCACAGTTATTGTAAATGTTAGACCAGGAGACGCTTAGACCTGTAATAATAGCAATGTCGCTCTACATAGCCACCAGTGTACTTGTTCCCCGCTTCGCCACCAGGCCTACAAACCTTGAACCCGTTGATGATATTGTTGCATTCCTTGTCTCTCAGCGAGGTTCTATCATGCCTGGAACAATTGTGATGGGTCTACTTGTCCTCGCCTCTAACTATGTTGACACTGAATTCTTTTAAAATATTCTCTCGTGACATTAAATTTTTCGTGAATGTATGATCCATATAGGTGAGTCTTTTAGAATACACATCTTCCATGAATTCCAAGAGTTGGTCGAAGTTCGGCTTCCCCCAGATCATTCCCTTTTTGAAAAGGAAATCATCATTTTCCAACTCTTGAAGTTCACAATCAATCATATAGGGCGAATGAAGATATTCACTTGGACCACCATACGTTGTAGCGATCACAGGTTTATCTCTGATGGCTGCTTCGATTGCACCCATACCAACACCTTCTGAATTTGAACAGTTTACATAACAGTCACCACGACTATGTATCGTATTCATTTCATCCTCAGAAATCAGTCCATTAATGACTTCTACTCTTTTCATATCAATGCGAACATCTTCTCTACAGGTAGACTTCACAAGTAATCGGGTGTCTGGTTTATCCAAACGAACAAACGCTTCGAGAATCTTTCTGAAATTCTTCCGTGGATCTAATATGTTTCCAATGTGATAAAATGTATAGGGTTCTTGTGGAATGTATGCATGAATAATGTAAAACTCCTTATCAGGGAATTGTGCAGTTAGAACTCGTTTACAGAATTCACTCGGAACAGCGATACGATCAAAGTGGTCAAATAGTTTTCCATAATCCTCATGAACAGTTTCTGTTTCACACACAGTCATACATATGACGTTCTTACACTTAGACTTGATGGACGGTATATGTTCAAGCACACTATCTATCGGGATAGCAAATATAAATGCCTGATCACACTCAGGGATTTCTTGATTATATATATAGTATTCACTACCAGGGAAAAGATCCATGTATTTCTTGGTATGTTGACCAATACCACTTAATAATGTTGGTCCGATGAATATCATTATATATAAAGATAATCTTTCTTTTATATATATAAACATGGAAGCTCTTAAGGAAGAAATCCGCGTCGAGATGAACTCTGTTCGCGTCGACAAGAAAAAACTGTACGGTATCATTCTCAAGATGGTTGACAGTTGTGGAGGTGGTGCAGGGACCGTCGTTGAAGGTCCCCCCGGCCCCCAGGGCCCCACAGGTCCCGCAGGTCCCGTAGGTACCACAGGCCCCGCAGGTCCCGCGGGTCCCGTAGGTCCCGTAGGTCCCGTAGGTCCCGTAGGTCCCGTAGGTCCTAAGTCCCCGACTGTTACCGTTGAGACGCAGACCCCATCTAGCGATACCAAAGTGAAAAAGGTGGTGAAGAAGTCATCCGTAGCTTAAAGATTAACACATACACTCTAATACAGTAGCTACCATAGCTCAATCGGAAGAGCGTGAGCCTTGTAAGTTCAAGGTAGGGGGATCGAAACCCTCTGGTAGCATTTTTCCAATTAGCTCAGTTGGTTAGAGCACAGTGCTTATACTTTGTATATCTACGTAGAGTTAAATCTATATAAGGCACGCTGGGGTCACGGGTTCGAACCCCGTATTGGAAAACATATCTACACCATCGGTGCTGGACCACTCTTGTTCACCATGTAGATGAATCCACCCATGATAGCCAATATGGCCATAATGAGGTACCCAAATGGGTACTTCTTATTCTCCTCTACTGGTTTATCGGGTAATCTCTTAACATTCATGTTGAGTACTTCAATCTTATTCGTAAGTTTTTCAAGAGCTTGAAGTATTTGGACATTCTTATCTCTTGGCTTTTCCTTTGGATCGACGGTAGTGAGTTCGACAATCATATACCATGTACATGATGGTTTTATGAGAGTATAGGTATTGTTATCACGCGATTCATACATTCTAAAATGTAACTGTTTAATCGTGATTGGATTGAAATAATTTGTTTCACGTGGATAACTTTTCCATTGTTTATCTGTCTGAATAGCTGTCGAGTCGTATGTGTACTGGCGTTCTAGTGGGATTCTCTCGAGTATCTGTCCATGACGTTCGTCGAGTAACTGTGCAGAACTTGGTATGTCGGGACACACGATATCTATATATTCTGCTATAGACGACTGTGCATTAGTAGCACTAGGATTAGATTCACCGACATCAGTGATGTAAAAGTCAACTACTTTTACACCAATGACCCGACTCATGTTCTCTACGTGTGCATTTGATTCAAGAGACAAGTTCAATGAGAACGTGTTATTAGTCCCATTGATATATTTCGAATCGATGACCATGTACTGGACTTTCTTTGGTAAATCGTCAAGAGACATTCTACAATAAGTATATAGTTTTATTCACCTAAGTTTGACAGAATGATGGTACTTCCAAGATGAATTCAACACTCAATACATTCAAAGATCTCCGACGTAATGCTTTCGTCATGCATGGAAATGTTGATACGTACGATGTCATAATCAGCGACATCGAGAACATGCTAAGGGAGGATGACGAGCGTGACTTGAATGATGCATTACTTCACTCGTTGAAGCAGGAGTACGAGAACATGGATAAGTCTGTATGGTATCATGACCATTTCAAAACCTGGGTCCATCTCCCGAACCGCCAAGAGTGTGAATGGTTCTCAATTGAAGACCGCCTAAGGTATTCACAGTGTCGCATCGAGATGTTTGACCACATTGAATCCAAATTCAAAAAACGTACATTCCCAAATCTCACAGAGCGTCTGAGTTTTTTTTAAGTAGTAGCAACAACTATTGTAATGGAGTAGAATAAAGAATACACGACTCTAATTAATATAACATGTCTCAAGCAATTGGTATCGATTTAGGAACTACATATTCATGCGTCGGTGTTTGGCAACATGATCGTGTAGAAATTATCCCGAATGATCAAGGTAACCGAACGACACCTTCGTATGTAGCCTTTACAGATGATGAACGTCTCGTCGGTGATGCTGCGAAAAACCAAACTGCTACGAACCCACTCAACACTGTCTTTGACGCAAAACGTCTCATTGGGCGGAAGTTTTCTGATGAGAAGGTTCAAGATGACATGAAAAACTTATCGTACAAGATTGTTCCCGGGGTAGGAGACAAGCCGGTGATAAGTGTCGATTTCCATGGGGAGACGAAGCAGTTTACACCCGAGGAAATTTCTTCAATGGTATTGACCAAAATGAAAGAGACTGCTGAATCCTACATGGGTGTGACGATCACGGATGCAGTTGTCACTGTTCCCGCATATTTCAATGATTCTCAGAGACAGGCTACGAAGGATGCTGCAGTTATCGCTGGCCTAAACTGTATCCGTATCATCAACGAACCTACTGCTGCCGCTATTGCTTATGGATTGGACAAGAACAAGGATGAAGATAAGAATGTACTCATTTTCGATCTTGGTGGTGGAACCTTCGATGTATCACTACTGAACATTGAGGGTGGTATCTTCGAGGTAAAGGCGACTGCTGGAGACACACATCTCGGTGGTGAAGATTTCGACACTCGCCTCCTTCGACACTTTTCTGATGAGTTTAAGCGAAAACACAAGAAGGATTTAACTGGAAATCCTCGGTCTCTTCGCCGTTTGCGAACCGCGTGCGAACGTGCAAAACGTACACTCTCATCAACGTCTCAAACATCTGTCGAAATCGATTCCCTTTTTGAGGGTATTGATTTCTTTACGACGATCACTCGTGCTCGTTTCGAGGAATTGAATGGTGACCTGTTCCGAAAATGTATGGAACCCGTTGAACAGGTACTCCGTGATTCGAAGATGGATAAGATGAAAGTTGACGAGATTGTTATGGTTGGTGGCTCTACCCGAATTCCCAAGATTCAGCAGTTGTTATCTAATTTCTTCAATGGGAAGGAGTTGAACAAGTCGATCAACCCTGACGAAGCGGTTGCATATGGTGCCGCCGTACAGGCTGCAATTCTTTCTGGTGTAGACAACACTAATGTTCAGGATATCTTACTTCTCGATGTCGCACCGGTCTCTCTCGGTCTCGAAACTGCTGGTGGTGTTATGACCAAACTTATCGAACGGAACACTACCATCCCAACGAAGAAGGAACAAGTATTCTCGACCTACGCGGACAATCAGACTGGTGTCCTTATCCAGGTGTACGAAGGTGAACGCCCCCGAGCGAAGGATAATCATCTCTTGGGTACGTTTGATTTGTCTGGTATCCCCGCTGCTCCCAGGGGTGTTCCGCAGATTAATGTATGCTTCGACATCGATGCGAATGGTATCTTAAATGTTACTGCGGAGGATAAGGCTTCTGGGAAGTCTGAGAAGATTGTCATCACTAACGACAAGGGTCGTCTTTCCAAGGAGGACATTGAGCGTATGGTACAGGATGCGGAAAAATACAAGGATGAGGATGAGGCATTTGAAAAAAAGGTTAATGCGGTAAATGCATTGGAATCTTCGGCATATGGTATGCGTAACATGATTGAAGGTGAAGAATGTACACTGAGTGACACCAGCAAGGCTCTGCTCAAGGAAAAGATTGATGAGACTATTCAATGGGTTGACAATAACCGATCTGCTGAAGTTGATGAGATTGAACACAAGCAGAAGGAACTCACTGATCTTCTGAACACGTGCCAGGAGCAGCCTGACGAAGTGAAGGGTCCTACCATTGACGAAATGGATTAAATATTCGTATATATAAATGCCAACTGTTAAACAGATTGGAAATTCAAAAAAGAAATTGAGAGCTACCCCCAGACCAAAGGGTAACAAGCCTAAACTCCCAAACAGATTGACCTATATCATCATCATGGCGGATCCTAAAACGAAGCGTGACAAGGCGTTTTTGAAGACTGTTCGCGAACACATGAACGGTCGTAAATAAGTATCAGTTTTTATAAATGAGTCTATTATTTCTCATTCATAAAAAATTTGTATTAGTATAGAATAAAATCCCTAAATAATGTGATTTCCTTATCATTTATTAATTTACAAAACTCTCTTTCATTTTTTGGGAGTGTCATTATATTTATGTGTGCGTTGAAATACACATCCTCTAGTGTGACACCTACAGTATCTAAATGAAGGAGCATATCAGCCAACGTGTCAAAATCTAGCATGGCGAGACTCATCATAAACTTCCCCTTGGAGAATGTATACGACCCATCGTATTCGACATTGAGAATATTCTTTTTTATAAAATGTTCAACGGTACCTTGAGGGTTTTGACCAATTTGATTTGCCTGTTCTGAAAATGCATCAAGTCCGTAGGTGAGGTTCTTGATAAACATCTTTTTATCATGCGGCAATGACATCGAATCTTACAGTGATCGAGTATTATTTATTCTCCAATTTAAAGATTTACACAGTCTTATAATTATATGGAACATACACAACTTGCTCTAGGTATTGCTAAAATAAATCATAACGCGGGTTTTTTCTCATGTTGTAGTGTTCGTCTCGGTTCGATTGTTCACTATTTCAATAAGGAAAAACAACTCCCGAAATATGTAGACAGTTCAACACAATTTAGATGGTACAAAGACATACAAACAGATGTGACATTTCAATATTTCAAACACTACAATGAAATAGAAAATGATATTACATACATAAGTGATATAGATTATCATGACACCAAACAATTTGGATTTTACAAAGATCTAGATTTTGAAAAAAATAATCCATTCATCGAGAAGTATTTTACACCTTCTAAACTGGTTCAAAATAAGATTAATGCTATTGCTCAAAAGTATGAAATCGATTATGACAATACTTGTGCACTTTTCCACAGAGGTCTCGATAAAGTCACGGAGACAGAAATATGTAGCTATGAGGATAAAATTGAGAAGGCTAAAGAACTCCTAAAGGAAAATCCAAATATACGTTTTCTTATTCAAAGTGATGAGACTGGATTTATAGAGAAAGCTTGTGAAACTTTCCCTGATAATTCATTCTATTGTAAAGATGAAATATTCCATATGGAACATGACGCAAAGACACTCGTTGACCATAAATATAGGGAAAATCCCGAGGATAGGGCTCAGAATTTATTAGCGGTACTCATTATAATGTCTAAATGTAAACATGTCATACTAAGTTCGGGAAACTGTGATATATGGACGGTACTTTTCCGTGGAAACGCTAAAAATGTAACCCAGTTTTTTAAGAATGAATGGGTTAAAAATTAAAACGCAAACAATATTATATGAGAACGTTCACTGACGAAAGAGGTGAAATAATATTTAACGTGGATACACCCCCATTCGAGATAAAGCAATGTTTATCGAGCATTAACAAGAAGAATGTTCTCCGTGGATTACATTGTAGCCCTTACCAAAAGTTTATAACTGTGAACCATGGAAAAATATTCGATGTCGTGGTACAACCTGATGGTTCTTATGATGCGTATATCTTAAAAGCTGGAGATTCACTTCTCGTAGAAGCTAATTGTGCACATGGTTACTTCTGTTATGAAGAGAGTGAGATACTATACTTCTTAGGTAACACATATGATCCATCACTCGAAAGAAATTATATATGGAATGACCCCATATTAAACATTGAGTGGCCCCAAGAAACTGAACATGCTATCATTTCTAAAAAAGATCTATCGAATCAAACATTTAAAAACATCGACACCGTCATTCTCGGACCTAATGGGTACATCGGAAAGCATCTTCTAAAGCATATTCCAAATAGTATGGGGCTTGTTACACGTCTGGAAAATGTAGAGGAGTTGAAAAAGTATATCAAAATACTGAAACCGAAGAATGTTATATCAGCTGCAGGTATTTCTGGAAAACCGACAATTGACTGGTGTGAAAGTCATAAGACAGAAACAATGTTTACAAATGTGACTTGTCAACTACAACTCATACATTTATGTAAAGAAATGGACGTACATCTTACTCTAATAGGTTCTGGGGCGGTATATAATGGTAATAAACTTTTCACCGAAGATGATGAACCAACATTTAAGGGTACGTTTTATTCGAGAGCTCGTGTTGTTCTAGAAGATATTGTACGGAGTACATATACACAAGACGTTTTGTATCTGAGAGTTCTATACCCTATCACGGGTGACGGAGACCAACGATGTTTTATGGAGAAATTGAAAACTCGGAGATCTAATATTCATGATACAAAAGTCACGGTCAGTGTATTACCATCTCTTCTTCCTAAACTACCCATACTATTGGATCAAAAGGTCACGGGTATAATGAACTTTGTCAATGATGATGTCATCTCTCTCTCAGAACTTTTACAAAAAGATAATATCGAACACAGTGTGAGTTCTGAAAAGTCAAATCGGGGTAAGTGTTGTCTTGACATAACTAAACTCAAAAAGTTTACAGATGTGGAGAGTATTATAACATTAAAGAAATTGGTATAACTATTATCATAATGACCAAGAAAGTATGGTATGCTCCAAATCGTTTCGAATCGTATGGGGAGGAAGAGATTAAAGCTGTTGAGAACTGTCTTCGCGACGGTTGGCTCGCCGGCTTTGGTGATTACACTATTGCGTTCGAGAAGAGGGTATCCGAACTCTTTGGAAAGAAGTATGGCCTCTTTGTAAACTCTGGAAGTAGTGCGATCCTCCTCGGTCTCTGTGCCCTCGATCTCCCCAAGGGATCTGAGGTTGTCACACCCGCATGTGGTTTTGCCACTACTGTGGCACCATTGATGCAGTTGGGTCTCAAGCCTGTGTTCTGTGATGTCGGTATCGATTCATATGTTCCCACAATTGAACAGCTCAAGAAAGTTGTCACCTCAGAGACGAAGTGTCTTCTCCTCCCTAATCTGATCGGGAATGTTCCTGACTGGGAAGCCATCCGAGAAGCTTTCCCAAACCTGACACTCTTTGAGGATTCTGCTGACACGATCACTAAAACATTCTGTACGGATATTAGCACAACGAGTTTCTATGCGAGTCATGTCATCACCGCTGGTGGTGTCGGTGGTATGGTGATGTTTAACGATGCCGCACACCTCAAGAGATCTCTAATGTTTAGGGACTGGGGACGTATCGGTGACAATATTGAGGAGCCCAGTGAACGTTTCAATCACTCCGTAGACGGTATCCCTTATGACTGGAAGTTCTTGTACGGTGTCGCGGGGTACCATCTCAAGGCCTGTGAGATGAATGCCGCATTCGGTCTCGTACAGCTCGATAAACTGGATGGGTTCCTCAATACAAGACGTCGTAACGTTGATAGGTACCTGAACAACCTGAAGGATTGCTCCTACTACACTCTCCCCGATGATTCTATGACACCCAACTGGCTCGCGTTCCCTCTTCAATGCCCAGACCGCCTCGAACTTGTGAAGTATCTCGAAAGAAACGATGTACAGACACGAGTCACATTCGCTGGGAATATTACAAGACATCCAGCGTTTAGAGAGTATCTTGGTGATTTTGAGACAGCTGATGCGATTATGAAAGATGGATTCCTCATTGGTGCACATCATGGTATGACTATTGAGGATGTTGATCGTGTGTGTAATCTACTTAAAAAATTTGCTGACCATAAGTTAAACGGGAAATGTACTCTAATGTGATGGTCACTGGTGGATGTGGTTTCATCGCATCTAACTTTCTGAATATCATGAAAAAAAGATACCCTGATACACATTTTATAAATATAGATAAAATCGACTATTGTTCGAACGTTGAAAATGTTGAACCTGGTGTAGCCACCTTTATCAAAGGAAATGTTGGGAATGCAGAACTCATCGAGCATTTAATTAAAGAGTATAAGTTTGATGCTATCTTTCATTTCGCAGCTCAAAGTCATGTTGATAACTCATTTGAAAATGCAATTTCTTTTACAATGGACAATACGTATGCGACCCATGTACTCGTAGAAGCATGTCGCCAGTTTATTCCTGATGTAGAGTTTATTCACTTTAGTACTGACGAGGTATATGGTGAATCTAAAACAGATGCTCCATTTACAGAAGATGGAAGTGTTCTTAGACCGACCAATCCTTATTCAGCATCAAAGGCTGCCGCTGAAATGATTATTCGTTCTTACATTGAGTCCTTTGGTATGAATATCAAAGTTATTCGTTGTAATAATGTTTATGGCCCAAAACAATACCCAGAAAAACTTATACCAAAATTCAAAAGACTCTTGGAAGAAGGTAAACAATGCACCATCCATGGAACCAGATGTGCAACAATTAAGAGAGCCTTCATGCACGTGGAAGATGTTGTTGATGCAGTTGAAACTGTATGGAAAGTGGGTACACCAGGTGATGTGTATAACATTGCATCGGATGACGAACTCACTGTAATGGAAGTGACAGAACTCATGATCGAAACCATTAAGGGTACTACAGACTATGACAAATGGATTAGGTATGTCGATGACCGTCCATTCAATGATCAGAGATATCACATCTGTGCCAATAAGTTGAAGAGTTTAGGATGGAAACAGAAGAAAACGAGAGAAGATTTAAAAAAGTTTTTGAGTCTTTAAAGATACCCGATATACACTTTATAAATTTCTTTAGCCAATAAATCATTCCGTATGTGTATACTTCACTGGACCCTTTATAAAGGGAATATGAAATATACATTTACTTAAAAAGTTTACACATATTTAAACGAGATGATATATACACCAAGTCCGAGAGATGCGATCGGTAATTTATCTCTAGTCTATGCTA